>ENA-OVFU01000243-OVFU01000243.1-human-gut-metagenome-genome-assembly--contig:-NODE-243-length-48070-cov-6.794377_pt1 | contig 48070 bp, 47 predicted proteins | sample MGYA00237764_ERZ505407 | MGnify/ENA primary metagenome ERZ505407 (study PRJEB26158, sample SAMN06016366) | human gut metagenome | biome: human gut; feature: ankylosing spondylitis patient; material...
CTTTTCTTCATACTCGCTTAAGTATACAACATTTCACAGGAAAAATCGACAGCCAATCCTTGCAAAACAAAAAATCTCCGTCCTGATATATCTTAAGGAAGAAGCAGCTTCTGACCTGCATAAATACTGTTTTCATCTGTCAGGGAATTGATCTGGCAGATCTCCTGAAGTTTTCTGATATTGTGGTATTCCTTAAAACAGATCCCGTACAGCGTTTCCCCTTCTCCTACTACATATACTTTGTAAGAAGCCTCTGCATTGGCTGCCTGGGCCTGGGTGGTCTGGGCGGCAGTCGTCTGTGCCGGTTCTGATGTTGTCTGGACTGGTGGCACTGTCTGATCCGGCGTTTCCTTGGTTAAAGAAGCTTCCACTGTCCCTGCAGTAGATCCCCCTGGTGCCATTGTCTCCGGAATTACCTCCACTGGCGTTTCCCCGGTTGTCCTGTTTCCCGCAACAGAAGAAAGATTTCCCCTGGCTTCACGGATCACTGCTTCCGGATCTACAGAAGCCACCACCTGTTCCATTTCATGAAGCCGTTTATAATTATTAAACATGGCTACACCGCCTGCCAGCACCATGACTGCCAGCACACTGCAAAGCCCGGAAAGTACACTGACCGCACTTCTCTGGCGCACAGCCGCTGTTTTATGCTCGTCCATTTTCTTTCTGAAATCCCGGATCGCCCGGTCATCGGTCTTGCTTTCTTCCCGCAGGATATCTTTCCTTGCGATCATATAATCCTGCATCATCTGGTTGCGCTCATAGTAAATACTGTATCCACGCAGCTGGTAAAAACCATCGGAAGAGGTAATATAAATAGCTTCTTCCCCGTCCAGTCCACTGTTTAAATACATCAGCTGGTTTTTCCCTGTAAAATACTGGCTGTGCTGCCTCCAGTAATTTAAAGGGCTTAAGGTAACCCCTTCTCCGGCGCACAAAAACCAGCCCTGGACTGTTCTTCGTGGGAACATGGTCTCTACCTGCTGGTATGCCTTTTTCCACGCTTCCTCTGTAAAGACCACCTTTTCCCCTTCCTGGGAAAGGATCTCCATTTCCATTGCTCCATCTACAAACACATAAGGCATGTCCTCATGGATCTCCCGGTTGCCAAGGAGCAGTCCTACCCTCAGGTTCTGGCCTGCCGTAGGCTTTAACCGTTTTAAATATGTATTTACATAATCTTCCACATAAAGCCGCAGCACTGTATCGCGTTCCCCGATCTGCCGGATGTTCTTTGGCAGTTTGGGATAAAGTTCATATAATTCGCCCATATTTTAACACCCCTTTTGCTGTTCTTATCTGTTTACGTTCTCACCTAAGAGTAGCAAAAGGAATGCAAAAATTTTGTCATATTATGGCTGTATTTTCCCAAAATCGTTCGACAAGGGTAATGCTTTCGCAAATGCAGTCTGCCATTTTCATTACCATGGAAAGACGCACACTTTGTAACATCACCGGATCATGGCTTCCGGGACCTCCCACGATCCCTGTTATGGAAATGTCTCCTACTTCCATCAGTTCTTTGGAAACTCCCAGCCCCGGTTGAAGAGCGCCTTTCCCCAATGTTGCAAATCCAACGTGATCCGGACTTCCCACAGAAGCATCTATGGCCACGATCACATGATCCGGAAAATGAGTACGGATATAAGCTGCATAAACTTCCAGGTTCATAGCATGGACCGGTTTGTCTAACGTCCCGATCACAGCTGCTTTTTTTAATCTGCATTTTCGCAGCTTATGACCTACCAAAGGCCCCAGACTGTCTCCTGTGGAACGGTCCGTTCCAATACAGAGAAATATCACTCCGGCCTTCTGTTTTTCCGCCATTGCCTCTGCGATCAGCTGGTTTAAATTTACGGCAAACCGCTCCGCTTCAAACTCTCCCATTGTATCATAATAAGAAATCTCGTCCCTTCGCTGTACCCGAAAAGACTTCCACAATCTCATTGCCAAGTTCTCCACCCCGGTATCTGTTTACTATAAATGATAAATACTTTACCTGTTATCCTGTAACTGGTTTCGTTTTTATAGTATAGGCGGGGAAAGTTGGTTTTATTCTTTTCAGATACAAAAAAGAGCCTTCCATTGCGGAAAGCCCTTTTCTCATCCTGAATTTGATCCATTTGATCAATCAAATAATTTCTCTTTATAAGCTCCGGCATCGATCAGACCCTTGATTGCGTCTACAACTGCCTGCTTGTCCTCTTTGTAAGTAACACCAAACCACTTATCTGGTGTATCCAGAACGCGGACTTTTGCCTTACCTTCATGTACTAATTTGTCGATGATCTTTGGAAGCAGGTATTCTGCCTTGATATCACCTGGCTTTAAGCTGTCTAAGAATTCCGGGAAGCCCTTTTCCAGCTCATTTAAGAAGCTTACTGGAAGTCCCCACATATTCATGGAAACAAGCTGCTCTGGCTGAACCTTTACAGGATTTCCTGCTTCGTCAGCTGCATGAAGTCCATCTTCCATCATACGGATATCATAAGTCTCAGTTACTTTCTTTAAGATACCGTTTTCCTCTTCGCAAACGCCTCTGGTAACAGCGCCGTTGTCGCTAAGGGTATTCTTTAAAATGAAACCGCCCATGCAGATGTCATATACATCGCCATCTTCTGTCATTTCATTTACCATATATTCATGGATCTTGCGGAAGCCTTCTTTTCCGTAGTAATCATCTGCATTGATTACCAGGAATGGGCAGTCGATCAGTCCCTTTACCATAAGAACTGCCTGGCCGGTTCCCCATGGTTTGGTACGTCCTTCTGTTACTTCATATCCTTCTGGAAGAGCATTTAATTCCTGGTATGCATAGATAACAGGGATCTGCTTTTCGATCCTGTTTCCGATGATCTCCTTAAAGTCTTTCTCCAGATCCTTACGGATAATAAATACTACTTTATTAAATCCGGCTTCGATAGCGTCATGAATGGAATAATCCATGATGATCTCACCACTTGGTCCTACAGGCGCCAGCTGCTTAATGCCGCCGCCGAAACGGCTGCCAATACCAGCTGCCATGATCACTAATGCGGTCTCTTTCATAATTCTTCTCCTTGATTTCTAAATATAGTTCAGTCATTCGCCAAACTATAAGTGTTTGTATCGGTTACACTATAACACACTTTCCAGTAAAAGGCAAAATGTTCTCTCGGAATCTTTCTGTGCCTGATTTTGTGAGAAGATTTCTTGTCAGTTGTGCCCAAATTTCTGAGGCGTACGCGGTGCGTACGTTGATGAAATTCGGGTGCGACTGGCGGAAAATCAGCCACAAAAGCAGGTGCAGGAAAGACTCCGAGAGAACATAAGAGGATAAAGGGGAATTTTAATGGATTTCTATCCAAACAATACGTTTTCTGCCAGTTTTGTTAAAACCTTCTGCACTCTGCACACATCTTCATAAGGAACAAACTCATTTGGTTTGTGCGCCAGCTCCAGACTTCCCGGTCCATAAGACATACAGTTATGGTTCATTAATGTTCCTGCGATCACTGCTGTGTCGGTATAGCCATTAAAGGAACCTACCACTGCTTCCTCTCCTGTTGTCTGCTTTACTGCTGCCTTTAAATTTGCTAAAAGCTTAGAATGATCATCTTTTTCCACATAAGGCCTGTCACCGGTAATGATATAACTTCCCTTTACTCCCGGTATCTCTTCCTCTGCTTTCCTGATTGCACGGTCTACAATGGCTTTGGCTGCCGCTGTATCTGTAGGCGGCACCAGACGCATATCGATCCATACTTTCGCGCTGTCCGGCACTACATAAGGACGGTAGCCGCCTGTGATCTGACCGAAAGTAACAGTAGAAATTCCCAGGTCATGATGCTTCGGGCATGCCTTGATCTCTTTTCTGATACTGCTGATGGCTTCTGCCATGGCTGCAATGGCATCGGCTCCCTTCCATGGATTGCTTGCATGGGCGGTAATTCCTGTTATGGTCAGTTCAAACCAGGTTCTTCCCTTGTGAGCCACCTGGATCTGTCCGTCTGTAGGCTCCGTATCCAGGATCCAGTCATCTTTTGTGACCCAGCCGGCCTTAATAGCAGCTTCTACGCCACGCATAAAGTCCTCTTCATCTACAGAGCAGATCATGGAAAATGGCTTCTCCGGAAGTTCGCCCCTTTCTCCCACTTTCTTTACCATGTTTTTAAAGGCAGTTAAAGCGCAGGCAAGACCGGATTTCATATCGCAGGCTCCGCGGCCATACATTTTTCCGTCACGTACCATAGCACCTAATGGGGAAATATCTTCATCCCAGCCATCACCCAGCATAACCGTATCCATATGGCAGATATAAATAAGTCCCGGTCCCTCTGTTTTTCCAGGGATCTTTGCCATTACATTATAACGTCCGGGCAGAACTTCCAGACGGCTTACATGGATCTGGTCTGCCAGCTGGCCCCCAAAGTCTGCGATTTGTTTCTTGAACCAGTCTGTGATCCACAGACCGATCTCCTCTTCATAGGCTCCCGGGTCTGAGCTGTCGATCTGCACCAGCTGTTTTGCCAGTTCCCAGGCTTCCTGTTCTTCTCTTTCCATAGTATTTATCTTCTCCTTCCTGAATGACTCATACCTGCGCGCTCCCGCGTATCACAGTCATTTTATTGTGGCAATGTTAGTAAAAAAGGTGATTGCACTTGTAGCTTTACCCTACTATTATAAGAGAGGGTTAAGAATATGAAAAGCCCACTTAATAAAATTAAGAAATATGATCAAGGAGCATTTAAGTCATTATGATGATGAAAGAAATAAAAAGTCCATTTTGGCGTACCATTTATGAATATGGATTAATTACCGTCAGCATCTGGATCATGGTAGTAGGAATTTATTTCTTCAAATTCCCAAACCACTTCGCATTTGGCGGAATTACCGGTTTTTCCACTGTAGTCAGCCAGCTTACACACTGGTCCGCCAGTGATTTTACATCTGTTACCAATACAGCCCTTCTGCTGTTAGGATTTTTATTCCTGGGCAAAGGCTTTGGATTAAAGACTGTATACGCAACCATGGTCATGTCAGTAAGCTTATCACTTCTTGAGCGTTTCTGCCCATTAAGTGCACCGCTCACCAGCCAGCCGCTCTTAGAGCTGATGTTTGCCATTTTCCTTCCGGCTGTAGGAACCGCAATCCTCTTTAATATTGGAGCATCCAGCGGCGGCACCGACATCATTGCCATGATCTTAAAGAAATATTCCAGCATGAACATCGGTACCGTGCTGATGTTAGTAGACATTGCATCCGTTGTTGCTTCCTACTTTATCTTCGGAGTAGAGACCGGCCTGTTCTCCACCATCGGTCTTGCAGCAAAATCACTGGTGATCGATGATGTAATTGAAAATATCAATCTTTGCAAATGTTTCAACATCATCTGTGATGATCCAAAACCAATCTGCGATTTCATTATCAATGGTTTAAACCGCAGTGCTACTGTATACCACGCAGAAGGCGCTTTCACCCATCACGATAAGACCGTTATCATGACCACCATGAAACGCAGCCAGGCATTAAAACTTCGCAATTACATAAAACGTGTAGAGCCAACTGCATTTATGCTGATCTCCAATTCCAGCGAGATCATCGGAAAAGGCTTCCTTGCAAATTAAGCCTCTTCTGTATTCAGTTCCTTTGCCACTTTTTCAAGGTCTGCCCTTATGGATAATCCCTGAGGACAGGCTTTTTCGCATGCCCCGCACTTTTTGCAAAGGTCAGCAGATGCGTCCTGGACCTTCTGTTCTGCGTATGCTTTCTTCGCTTTTTCTTCCTCATCAAACATGGCACAGTTATTCCAGATGGAAAACATTTCCGGAATGTTTACCCCAAATGGACATGGCATACAGTAACGGCAGGAAGTACAGCCATTTTTCACCCGGCTGCGGATCAGGTCTGCTGCCTTCTCAACTGCTTCCTCTTCCGCTTCTGTCAGCGGCTGAAATTTTCCAAATGTTTCCAGATTATCTTCTAACTGTTCCATAGAGGACATTCCGCTTAAGATCACTTTTACATTTTCATGGCTTCCTACCCAGCGCAGAGCCCAGGAAGCAGCAGAACGGTCCGGATCTGCCTCATTTAAGGCTTCTTTTGCCTCTTCCGGCAGGTTTGCCAGACGGCCGCCCTTTACAGGTTCCATGATCACCATAGGAACGCCCATTTTTGCTGCAAGCTCATAGCCTTTATCCCCGGCCTGTACCTGGGTGTCAATATAATTATACTGGATCTGGCAGAAATCCCACTGACGGTAAGTAAGGATCTCTCTGAATACCGGGTATGTATCGTGGAAAGAAAAGCCCAGATGACGGATCTTTCCGCTTGCCTTCTTCGCTTCTGCCCATTCAATGATCCCTTCTTTTACCAGTTTTTCCCATCTGCCAGCATCTAAGGCATGAAGCAGGTAATAGTCAATGTATTTGGTCTGGAGCCTGGATAACTGCTCCTTAAACAGTCTTTCCGCATCTTCCACAGAATTCACCAGCCATACCGGCAGTTTTGTTGCCAGATAAAAGCTGTTTCGCGGATATTTTTTCAGGGCTCTGCCTAAAAATGGCTCGCTTTCTCCCTTATGATAAGGATAGGCCGTATCAATATAATTGATGCCTGCATTTAATGCTCTTCCGATCATTGCCTCTGCCTGCGCCTCATCAATGGTCCCGTCCTCATTTAAAGGGAAACGCATACATCCCAGTCCCAAAAGGGATACATTCTCCTCTCCTCCAATAAAGCGCATGGTTCTGTACTTCATTCTTTTTCCTCCTCCTGTTATTTTGAGCTGTTCTTAACTGTTTTTCTTCTTACATTTTACAGCTGCCTGCTTTCTTTATTATAGCAAATTATCTGCCGTATTACTATTAGATTACTGTCAGATAAAATCCCCGCCATTGTAGCCATTTTGGATTTATGTTATACTATAAGAAGCGCGTCAGCATGTGTTTGTGGATCAATTTATCACACACTAACCGAAAAAGAGAGGGAAACACTATGGATCTGAAACTACAGGTCAAACAGTCACAGGTCTTGTCACAACGTATGATCCAGTCTGCTGAGATCCTTCAGATGACATCACAGGAATTAAATACCTACATAAATGATCTTGCACTGGAAAATCCGGTGATCGACATTGTAGAACCGGCTGCCGGGGACAGCCAGAAAGAGTCTATTGAACAGCAGCAGTGGCTGAATTCTTTTAATGAGGAAAACTATTATTTATATCAGCGTCAGAATAATGATGACGACTACGATTTTAAAGACACCTGGAACATTAATACAGACGAAGGGGAAACATTAGCTGACTATCTATGGTCCCAGCTGATCAGTGAAGATTTTTCCGAACAGGAAACCGAGATCATCCACTTCTGTCTGGACAGTCTGGATAACCGGGGATACCTGACGGAAACACAGGAAGACATTGCCGCTTATTTTAAAACGGATACAGAAACCATCGACCGTATTTTAGAAGAGTTAAAATCCTTAGATCCTGCAGGGGTCTGTGCCTTTAACCTGGAAGAATGTCTAAAGCTTCAGTTAGAACGTAAAAAAATGCTCACACCTGTTATGGAGTCCCTGATCGACAATCACCTGGATATGGTAGCGAAAAACCAGATCCCGGCCATTGCCAGAGCCCTCCATCTTTCTTCCGGGGAAGCAGCCGGTTACTGCCAGATCATCAAATCCTTAAATCCAAAACCGGGAGTATCTTTCAGCAGCCGTGACCAGCTGCGCTATATCATACCGGATGTGACCATTGTAAAGTTCAAGGACCATTTTGACATTTTATTAAATGAGTCCATGTACCCGGGCATTGAAGTCAACAGCTACTACCGCCAGATGAACCAGGCACCTGACTCCCAGGAATTAAAAGAATACCTTGGAAATAAGATCCGCCAGGCCGAATGGGTCAAACAGTGCATCACCCAGCGCAGTAAGACCATGATGGACGTATCCAGAGTGATCTTAGAGCGCCAGGAAGCATTTTTCTCCCATGGTCCTAATTATTTAAAACCACTGCGTATGACAGATATCGCGGAAATCTTAGGGATCCATGAGTCCACTGTCAGCCGTGCAGTAAGCAAGAAATATCTCCAGTGCTCCTGGGGCGTATATCCCATGAATTTCTTCTTTTCCAGAAATGTGGGAACTTCAACTTCATCGACAGAGAAGTCCGACGATCCTTCCAAAGCAGTGACAGCCCGTAAGATCAAACAGCTGCTCCATGAGATCATTGCTGAGGAAAATAAAAAGAAGCCTTACAGCGACCGCCTTCTTGGAGAAAAGCTGACGGAAAAGGGGATCTCCATCTCCCGCCGCACCGTTGCAAAATACCGGGAAGAAGAAGGAATTCCCGATGCCAGCGGCCGGAAAGAATATACCTGATATAGCCCTCTGAAAAAGTTTTTAAAAAAGTTTTTAAAAATGCTTGACATTTTTTCTAAAAAAAGGTATGATATCACCGTTGTCGGTAATACAAATCATTGCTGACCGGGATGCCCAGATAGCTCAGTTGGTAGAGCAGAGGACTGAAAATCCTCGTGTCGTTGGTTCGATTCCGACTTTGGGCATTTAAGTAATTTAATAAGGGCGTGTAGCTCAGTCGGTAGAGCACTTGACTTTTAATCAAGTTGTCCGGGGTTCGAATCCCCGATGTCTCATTATCAGCGGAAAGCCTTTAAAATCAAGGGTTTTCCGCTTTTTCGTTTTCTCAAATCTTACGCACCTCCTAGAAACCTTTTTCATACGTTAAAGTGAAGAATCATGCATGTTTATACACTTTATCAAGATGTGAATTACATGATTTTACAGCAATCAATTCATGAGCAATATGCTCATACCGTTTTGTTGTTTCGATACTCTCATGTCCCATAAGAATACTTAAATCATAAACACCAGAAGTATGACGTTCCTCCAAGTTATCCAGTATGTAGTGTGTGGCGAAATTATGGCGCAAACCGTGAGAGGAGAATTTAAACCCTAATTTCTTTTGCAAGCGATAAGTAAAAAGCTTTACTGCATTATGGGATAAGGGCGAACCGTCTTTGTTGGTAAAGACAGTAGCAGTCTGATACGGGCATAACGTATAATAGCGGCTCAGCAGGTCAAGAGCAAGAGAGCCGATAGGAACAAAGCGCTCTTTATCACCTTTACCATACACTTTCATACATTTACTGAAGAAATCGACATCAGATCGTTGCAGTCCGCATAGTTCACACTGACGGATACCACAATCCAACATAAGAGCAACCATAGCACAATTCCGGGCAGTAATCCATGGTACAGAAGATTTGATAGAATCAAAAATCTGCTGAATTTCCTCATCAGAATAGATATGCGCCTTTTTCTTAGGAGCCTTAGGAACCTTAATTTTCTTAGGATCGAATGATAAACCATACTCATCTGATACCCAACGGAGAAAGATCTTTGCGTTACGTATATAAGTTGATACAGAAGCTTTTGAAAGAGAACGACTGCGCAGATCTATAGAAAACTGCTGTATGTCCTTAAATGTGAGCGAATCAGTATTCCGATCAGAGCCGAAGTAATCAACGAAAATATGCAGCATGTTATGATAACTATCAATAGTTTTGTCTGTAAGTCCTTGCGCACGCTTGCTAAAAATAAACTCATCATAAGCTTCCTGTATTGTCATAAGATACCCCAATCTATTTATTGATACAAATATTCTGCATGAAGTCGAGACTATCAGTCATAGCTGTTTTACAGAAACCATCCTCATGTTCAAAATCCCATTTAATAAAATCGGGATTGCAATCCTCAAGCCGAAATAATAACTCAGCTTTTTTCAGACCTTTACTACAGTAATAACACCGTTCACCGCAGGAACGGGAAAACAGTTCTTTTGTAACATACTTAGTTATGTATTTACATACGGCTTCGTGATTCTTTATAGAAGATAAAGAACAGAAACCGAATTTTCTTGCATACATAGGAAAATCAAGATAACCATTCTTGTTTGTTTCCAAATGTTTAGAAAGAATACCAGAAATCAAACCATGCATATGCCAAGCGCCGTCTTTATGCTGTTCAGGAATAAGAACATATGATATTTTTGAGTGATGAACCGTATTATAATTATTGATGAACTTTCCTAAGTCTTTGATGTAAGCCTTGAGATCGTAACGATCATACTTATCTGGAGAGATTGTAAGAGTTATGAAATAATCCCAGTGATTACAATATGCATACTCAAAAACTTTTGACTTTGCCCGGCTAATGTTATTTGAAAGTTTTACATCACTAACAAGTTTATTGTTACTCTCAGGGATAAAATCAGAAACCTCTGAAACTGAAACCCAAGAACCATCAAACGGACTTTGTATTAGTCCATCGTACTCATCACGCAAATATTTTTCATAGCCTTTTTTCCGAACTGACTTGCACCATGTTACTTTATATTTATCACCATACTTCTTGATATTTACAACACCCGAAGAGCGAATAAGAGAAGAGGACAAAAACAGCGACATAAGACCTCCAAAACCAAGAACCTAGTAATAAATGATACTTAGTCAAGTAATAGGGGCGGCGGCCGCGGTTTCCACCGCTGGCGCGCTCGCGCCCATCTGGGTGCATAACCGATCAATGACAACCATTCGCATAATCTGGACAATCCCATCCAGATACTCACGGACAGGAGAATTTACCAAAAAATCAGAATCAGAGATAAGGAATGAATCCAAAGCCTTTTTACAAACAAGATACTCAGTAAGTAATTCATTCATAGGCTGTATTTCATACATGGAATACAGATGCTCCGGAGAGTACGAAACCAAAGTTACATCAACAGAATCATTTGTCATATAACACACCTCCAAAAGAAAATTGAAAAGAGTAGGCGGGTAGCCGCCTCCGGACGTGGGGGCCCCATGTCCCCACATCCAGACACGGTTACCCACCTAACTCTATTCAATCATGCAAATATCGCAGAAACAAAAGGACAGTTACCAATGTACTGACAACAACCACTTGAACAAAAATAACGTATACGTTATTTAATACACGTATATGATATATATATCGCAAATAAATAACGTTGTCAATAGTTTTATAACGTAAACGCGAGTTAAATTGAAAAAATGAAAGATATGTGATAAGATAACAAAAGAGAGCGAAATAGGAGGAGAACAAAATGCCAATAATGTATAATAAACTATTTCATACACTTATCGACCTAGGAATGAAAAAGAAAGACTTGCAAGAGAAAGCCAACATAACAGCGTCAATTATGGCAAGACTTGCAAAAAATGAAACGGTCAGAACAGATACCATAGAAAAGATATGCGGAGCGTTGCAATGCCAACCAGGAGATATAATGGAGTACGTAGAAATAGAGGGCCTTATAGATACTAAAGATAATAGTCTCGCAAAAGAAAAATTGATAACCAAACCGGAGTTATTCAAACCCGATAGTTATCAAGATGTAAGAGACCCTAGAGAGTATATAGAACACAATTTAGAGCAAGAATAAGAGACCTTCCAACTTCACAATCTACCGACCGCTACAACGCTATCATATAGTCAACGAGGACTTAAGCGGGACTGCGTCCCTAAGTCCTCGTTGGCTACATTATAGCGTTCTTTCATGCGTCAAGCGGCTTTTGCGGCATATCCTCGCCCGCCTGCGGCGCTCTGCGGTATTCCACAATCCACTTGACACACTGCCGCCGCTCAGCCCCCACAAGACGCTACAGGCTGTTTAAGCGCTTTAATGAGTATTGTTAATAGATGAGTCCTTGAAATACTTATCACGTCGCTTAGAATCAACCTCACGATAATAAGAGAGTAGAGCGTTCAAAACAATAGTGGTTTTAGGAACTCCATAAACCTCCGATTCTGTATTTAAACGATCATAAATGATAGCGGGAACATACAGAGACAAGCGCTTCTTTTCAACTTTCATATAACAATTTCCCTCCTGTTAAGTAATTTACTGGATAATATATGATTTGGGGATAACTACATAATCATACAGGATTTTCGAAACGATATCCACAAATTCGTCTTTGCTCACCGTATCCTCAATATAGGTCGCATCTGATAACTTCAAATAAATTTTACTGATTAAATCTTCTTTTTCCATAAAAACCTCCAACAATATGCCTTTTAATCAAGTTGTCCGGGGTTCGAATCCCCGATGTCTCATTAAGTTGCGGAAGCCGAGAGGTTTCCGCTTTTTAGTATTCTAAAGTTTGCTAAAAAAGAGGTTGCTGCACATTCACACAGCAACCTCTTTTTAGGTTAAAGTATATGTTGTTGAAAGTCGAAGATCAGTTTGATTTTGTCGGAATAAACTGTGCAATGCGTCCGGCGAAATCAGCGATATTCTGAGTCTGAAGGATCACACGGCCAGGACCGGTAAGCTTTGTGAGGAAGAGACCTTCGCCGCCGAAGAAGATGTTTCCAAGGCCTTTGATCGTCTCAACTTCATATTTTACGGTTTTCTCGAACGCAACGATATTTCCTGTATCAACTTTGATCACTTCGCCCGGTGCGAGCTGTTTCTCGACAACATCGCCGTCGATTTCGAGAAAGGCCATTCCGGAACCGGAGATGGATTCAAGGATGAAGCCTTCGCCGCCAAACAGTCCGGAAGTAAATTTCTTTGTGAAGGTGACATCAAGATTTACAGAATCCTGTGCGCAGAGGAATGCACCTTTCTGGCAGATCATGCCGCCGTTTTCTGCCGCGTCGATCGGAAGAACCTGCCCAGGTACAGTTGACGCAAATGCGATCGTGGCACCCGGAGCATCCGCACGGTAGGTAGCCATAAACATGGATTCACCGGCAAACATGCGGCCAAGACCTTTCATAAATCCGCCGCGTGTGTTTGTGGACATGGAAATCCCTTCAGACATCCAGGACATTCCGCCGGACTGTGTGTACATGGTTTCGCCTGGAGCATCAAATTTGATCTCAACTGCAGGGATAGTTGTGCCAATAATTCTGTATTTCATAGGATCCTCTCTTTCTGGCGTATTGAACGATGAAAATACGCTTGTATTGCTGTATCCAAAAGATACACAAGGGTGAACAAATATATTATATCATACTCTGCCGATAGTTACAGAAGAAATACTGGAATGAAATTTACAGTGAAAAATCCTGTTTATGAAAATAACAAAATGATAACATGTTTACAGTTTCCTTAAATATGGGGGTGCTCGCTTGTGTGAAAAAATTATGGATGATAGAATATCGGTAACAAGTTCAGTGACAGGCGAGTTCAGTTTTGGAAAAAGAAGGTGGCAAGGTGAAAAAGATTTGGATGATGACGGCAGCTTTAGGGTTGGGAATATGGCTGACAGGGTGTTCGCCGGCTTTTGTTCCGGTAGAAGATCCGAGTGAGTCACAGACAGAGGAACGAAATAGTCCTGAAACGGAAAAAGAAGATCAGAGGGAAGATCTGGCCTTTCAGCCAATTTCGGAAGAAGAACGTCGGCGGATCGTAACGGAATTGGAATCCTTTGATGGAGATCATAAATTTTCGGATATGGATCCGGAAAAGGCAGCATCCTGCGGCGGAGAGATCCGGGATGCGTATGATTTTATCGGACGGGAGACGGAAAATGGTTACGGGTATGTCTTGGGATTTCGAAAAGGCAAGGAGGATCCGTTGCAAGATCTCAGCATTTATAGCATTGATGATGTGATCGAGGCTGAAAAGTGGAACGAGGATGAAAGTATTTTTGAAAAAGTATATACTTTCGAAAATGTTTATGAAATGTATTACACGGAAGCAAAGGATGTTCTGTTTTTTGTTCCGAGCGGAATAGAAGAACCGGAAGAACTCAGAAAAGCGTTTACATACAGCCTCTGTGACGGTGACGAGGGGGTCCGGTATCTGGAGACTGTAAAGGAGCGCGGTGTGCGGATGTCACCACCGGAGGACGGCGGATATCTTACCGTCCGAAGATTTGAAGCTGCAGAGGTACTGGAGGAATATATTCCTTTGACTGAGGATCAGGAGAAAGAGATCACCGGCTCGGATGAGATCATTGATCCGGTAATGTATGGAATAGATGGGATCACATATGCGGCAAGCCAGGAAATTTATGAGTCAGAAAACCCGGATCCGGATGAGATCACGATTCCGGCATTAAAAATTGCAGAGGAAAAATGTGAATTTCAGACGGTCGGAACGGAAGACATGAAAGAAATTACAAGTGCGGAACTTGAGGTGGTCCCGATTTCCAAAGAGCTGGAGAAAAACACCGATTTGGCGCGCAAAGATTCTGCTGACTCGGAGGTCGTAGGGATTTCCGAGATGCTGCAGGATCCGGAATTGTTAAAAAGGCTGGAGGAGATCCTGTCGGGGGCATCTTTTGATGAAGAGAAAGACTGTCCGTATAACGGGATCCTGACGCTTACAAAGGCGGATGGGACACAGATAACGGTGAGACTGGCATCGGACGGATGCGATTCAATGGTTTACGGCAGCTACGGCTTTTATCAGGCAGCCGGGGGTGAAGTCGCAGAGATCTGGGATATGTTTCCGGAGTTGAAATAGGATACCTCGGCAGTGCGCTGGGATATGAGATCATGAATTGGCATCAGCTCGGTCTAATTCTTGCGAGTGTTGTCATGGGATTTGCAATTCTCACTTCATTGGAAAAGGATAAGTGATCAGTCAACAAATTTTGATTATATGAAAAACAAAAAATTTGGAGGATCATCATGAAAGAGAACAGAAAATTATTGAAAGAAGTGCTGAAGGACATCCGGCACGATATGACGGATGAGGAAGTTTTGAACCTTTTAGCAGACAGTAAGATTTCAGTCAGTCCTGAAAAAGAGAAAGAAAAGTACACACTCGGGCAGCGGGCAGCTGACACAATCGCAAAATTTGCAGGCAGTTGGGCGTTTATATTTTCCTTTACAGGTGGGCTGATCCTGTGGATGGCTATCAACACGATTCTTGCGTCAAAAGCGTTTGACGCATATCCGTTTATCCTGCTGAACCTTGTCCTGTCCTGCGTTGCAGCCATTCAGGCACCGCTGATCATGATGAGTCAGAACCGACAGGAGGAAAAAGACCGCCGGCGTGCTGAAAACGATTATAAGGTAAACCTGAAGACTGAGATCATGATCGAAGACCTCTACGATAAGGTGAATGCAATTCTTATCAGACAGTCGCAGATTGAGAAACTTCTCTCGGAGCAAAAAGAGAAAAATACTTTATAATGAATGCGGATGCGAATTTGACGGGCAATTTCCAGTTCGTTTGCAGGCAGATGGGAAACAGGAGAATAAAAATTTTGAATTACAGAAAAGAAAAACAGCCGGGACTTTTAGAACGGCTGACAGAATATGCGGGCTCGGATGCGTATCCATTTCATATGCCGGGACATAAAAGACGGGAGATTCCGGATGGGATCCCGGGGGGATTTCCGGACCCGTATGGGATCGATATCACGGAGATCGATGGGTTTGACAACCTGCATCATGCGGAAGGAATTTTGAAGGACGCCATGGATGAGGCGGCTGCGATCTACGGGACGGACCGGTCCTGGTATCTTGTGAATGGGAGTACCTGCGGGATTTTAAGTGCAGTTTTTGCGACTACGGAAAACGGCGGAAAGATCCTGACAGCGAGAAACTGTCATAAGGCGGTGTACCATGCGATCTGCCTGAACCGGCTGGAGGCGGAGTATCTGTATCCGGAGGAGATCACGGAATTCGGGATCAATGGAGGAATCCGTGCGGAGGATGTGAGAAAAGCGCTTGAAAAGGATGCGATGCACTGTGCGGGAAATTCGGGGGATGTGAGAGGAAAAATCACGAAAATCCAGGCAGTGCTCATCACATCCCCAACCTATGAAGGCGTGGTGTCGGATATCCGGGTGATCGCGGATGTGGCTCATGAATACGGGATCCCGTTGATCGTCGATGAGGCACACGGGGCGCATCTGGAGTATGCAGATCAGTGTCACAGCTTTCCGAAATCGGCGTTAGAATACGGGGCGGATATTGTGATCCAGAGTCTTCATAAGACGTTGCCATGCTTTACCCAGACGGCAATCCTGCATGTGAAGGGAAAACTTGTGGATCAGGACAGAATTTCGAGGTATTTGTCCATGTTTCAGACATCCAGCCCGTCATACCTTTTTATGGCTGGGATGGAGCGATGCATCCGGTATATGGATGGGGACGGAAGAAATGAGATGATCCGGTATGAGAAAAGACTGGAGCGCTTTATGGAGCGGATGGAAGGACTTCAGGTACTTGAGGTTCTGGACCGGGAAATCTGTGGGAAATATCGGACTGTGGCCGGATGGGATCCGTCGAAGATCGTAGTTTCCACGATGCGCGCAGAGGATTTTCACGGGGAAGAGCTGGCGGAGACACTGCGGAGAAAATACCATCTTGAGATGGAGATGACAGCGCCGGAGTATGTGATCGCGATGACGTCGCTGATGGACACGGAAGAAGGATTTGAGCGGCTTGGAACGGCGCTGCTAGAGATTGACGGGGTGCTGAGACGCCGCATGGAGTCTGGGCGAAAGGAGAAAGCAGCTAGTGAGACTCCAGAAGGCCTGGAATCTAAACTTTCTCACCCGGTCAGGAGAATGCTCATCTGTGAGGCAATGGATGCTGATACGGAGCGCACAGCGTTTCAGGATACGGTCGGAAAGGTATCTGCGGAGTTTGTGTATCTGTATCCGCCGGGAATCCCGATCATCGCGCCGGGAGAGGTCTTCACGGATGCGATCGTGGAGAAGATCATGGCGTACAAGGCAGCAGGACTTCTTGTCCAGGGACCGGCTGATCCGGATGCGGACGTGATCTTAACATGTCAGACGCCAGGGTTTGTTCATAAAGGATGCTGATGAAAAAGGAAAACGTTAGTAATTCAAGTGCATAAGAGGTGGCTGCATCCGAAATGAAGAGGCTTATCATGCGAGAGTATTTCCCAGGAGAGAAACTTTTGTTACTTTAAAAGAATAAGAATTTGATGAACTGAAAATTCCATGTCATACAGCAGTCTTCACAGATTTTTCCAAGCAGGAACAGGAATTCTTACAGTGTATAAGTGGGAATGCGGATCCCGTGAAATTATCGAGCGAGGATGGAAACAACGGTTGCACGGGACCTCTGATTTTGATACAATGAAAAGATAGAACCTGAAAAGTGGTTGTAAAAGTTCGATCGAAAAGTCTTATCTGACAGGGATAAAAATTATAATACAGAAGGCTGAGAGAAACAAATGGGCAGGATATATTATCTTCTTGGAAAGAGTGCGACAGGAAAAGATACACTGTATAAGGAAATCCTGAAGCGGAGACCAAAGCTGCGGACGGTGACGATGTATACAACAAGACCGATCCGGGAAGGCGAGACGGACGGAGTGGAATATTTCTTTACCGACCGTGAGGAGCTGGAGAGGCAGCTGGCTTCCGGAAAGGTGATCGAGTCGAGAACTTATCAGACGATCGCCGGTCCGTGGACTTACTATACGGTGGATGACGGGCAGTTTGATGTTGCCGACGACGAGTCCTGCCTTATGATCGGGACACTGGAATCTTACGAGAAGATGTGTACCTATTTTGAAGCGGGAAAGATGGTCCCGGTCTATATCGAGGTCCCGGACGGGATCCGGCTTCTCAGGGCCGTCAAACGCGAGGAAAACCAGAAAAAACCGAATTATCGGGAAGTCTGCCGGAGATACCTTGCAGACGAAAAAGATTTTTCAGAGGAAAATCTGGAACGCCTGGGAATTACAAAGAGATATCAGAACACGGATATGGAAATGTGCGTGGAAGAAATCCTAAGGGATTTGGATAAATAACTTTTTATAGGCGTTATTTTGTGGTAAGATAAAATGGAAACACCGTTAGCGGGAACAGTTAAATGTTCTGTTCGAACCGGGAAGATCCGGCGTAAAAAGCACTGCCGGAACCAACAGGATGAGGAGGGATGCGGCTATGTCAGAAGAAAAGATCATGGGATTTGAAGAGATCCTCGGGAATGAGATGGTGAAAGATCACTTTAAAAAGGCGATCCAGAACCATAAGATCTCACATGCTTATATCCTGACGGGAGAAGCCGGCATGGGAAGAAAATCGATCGCGAATGCGTTTGCGATGACACTCCTGTGCGAGAAAGGCGGAAGTGAGCCGTGTATGATGTGCCATTCCTGCAAGCAGGTGATGAGCGGAAATCATCCGGATCTCATCTATGTGACGCATGAAAAGCCGGGAAGTATCGGCGTGGATGATGTGCGGGAACAGATCAATGATACGATCATGATCCGTCCGTACAGCAGTTATTATAAGATCTATATCGTGGATGAGGCGGAAAAAATGACGGTCCAGGCGCAGAATGCCCTGTTAAAAACGATCGAAGAGCCGCCGTCCTACGCGGTCATCATTCTGATCACGACGAACCAGGAGGCGTTTCTTCCGACGATCCTCTCCAGATGTGTCCAGATGAAGTTAAAGCCGCTTAAGGATTTCACGATCAAGAGTTACCTGACCCAGAATCTCCATATCGCGGAGAAGGATGCGGATATCTGCGCTGCATTTGCGAGGGGAAATCTCGGAAAGGCGATCCATCTGGCTTCGTCGGATGAATTCAAGGAACTTTTCCAGAAGGTCATGGTTCTCGTGAAAAACGTGGGAACTATGGATATTTCGATGCTTCTGGATTGTATCCGGGAGATGAAAGAGCAGAACTTTGATATCGGCGAGGTGCTGGACTTAATGCAACTCTGGTACCGGGATGTGCTCATGTTCAAGGTCACGAAGGACATGAACCTGCTGATTTTCAAGGATGAATATAAAATGATCAACGAGACGGGTGAGAAAGTCGATTATGCCGGGCTGGAAGCAATTCTGGCGGCGATCGACACGGCAAGAACACGTTTAAATGCGAACGTAAATATGGAATTAGCGATGGAATTACTTCTGCTGACCATGAAGCATCCGTCATAAGGAGCGAAGAATGACGAAAGTAATTGGAATCCGCTTCCGAAAAGCGGGAAAAGTGTATTATTTCAGTCCTGGTGAGAATGAGATCAAGACCGGCGACCATGTGATCGTCGAGACAGCCAGAGGCGTGGAATATGGATATGTGGTGCTTGGAACCCACGAGGTGGATGACAAGAAGGTGATCCAGCCGTTAAAGTGCGTGATCCGTATGGCGACACCGGCGGATGAGGAGACGGAGCGCCGCAACAAGGAGAAAGAAAAAGAGGCCTTCAAGGTATGCGTTGAGAAGATCAAGAAGCACAATCTCAGTATGAAGCTCATTGACACGGAGTATACCTTCGATAATAATAAGGTGCTGTTCTATTTTACGGCAGACGGAAGAATCGATTTCCGTGAGCTGGTAAAGGATCTGGCGTCCGTGTTTAAGACGAGGATCGAGCTTCGCCAGATCGGTGTCCGCGATGAGACAAAGATCGTGGGCGGAATCGGTATCTGCGGAAGACCGCTTTGCTGTGCGTCCTATCTTTCTGAGTTTATTCCGGTATCCATCAAAATGGCGAAGGAACAGAATCTTTCCCTGAACCCGACGAAGATCTCCGGTGTCTGCGGAAGACTGATGTGCTGCTTAAAGTACGAGGAGGACACATACGAGGAGTTGAACGGAAGACTTCCGAATATCGGCGACTATGTGACAACAGACGACGGTTTAAAGGGCGAGGTCCACAGTGTGAGCATTCTGCGCCAGCTTGTGAAGGTCATTGTGACTGTGAACAACGATGAGAAGGAGATCCGTGAATATAAAGTGGATCAGTTAAAATTCCGCCCGAAAAAGAGACGGGAAAAGCAGTCCACGAACGATGCGGAACTTAAGCAGTTAGAGGCTCTTGAGAAAAAAGAAGGGAAATCAAAACTCGATGACGATTGAGTTAAAGGAAAATGAGCGTCTGGATGATCTTCAGAGAAATGGACTGCAGATCATCCAGAAGACAGATGGGTTCTGCTTTGGTATGGACGCGGTTCTGCTTTCTGGTTTTGCTGCTGTAAAGCCCGGGGAGCGGGTACTGGATCTTGGAACCGGGACGGGGATCATTCCGCTTCTTCTTTCCGCAAAGACGGAGGGAGAACATTTTTCGGCACTTGAGATCCAGGATGAGATTGCCAGGATGGCGGAGCGGAGCGTAAAATTAAACCATCTGGAAAATAAAATTGAGATCGTACATGGAGATATCAAGGAAGCCAGCCGGATTTTCGGAGCGGCTTCCTTTGATGTCGTTACGACAAATCCACCGTATATGAATGACTCCCACGGGCTTAAGAATCCGACGGAAGTGAAGGCGATCTCGAGACATGAGGTCCTCTGCACGCTGGAGGATGTTGTGCGGGAAGGCGCGAAGGTCCTGAAACCGGGCGGAAGGATGTATATGGTCCACCGGCCGCACCGTCTGATCGAGATCCTCGGGACGATGAAGCAGTATAAGCTGGAGCCGAAGCGGATGAAAATGGTGCATCCGTTTAAGGATAAGGATGCGAACATGGTCCTCATCGAGGCGGTCCGCGGCGGCGGAGCCTGGATGAAGGTCGAGGCGCCGGTGATCGTTTATAAGGAGCCGGGCGTGTATACGGATGAGATCTATTCGATTTACGGGTATTAAATTGTTGAGAGGGTTCTTTTTGCGGATGAGCCGGAAAATGTCAGGAATTTTCTAAACGAAAAGCTCCGGATAATGTAGGAATAGTCGCGGATCTTGCAAGCCGGAATGGAACCATCCGTAAACTCGCGTTACGGAAATGTTGAGATAAAAAGCTGTCGGTGAAAAAGCAGCATCGGGCAGCAGGAGGAATTGGTCATGCAGGGAAAATTATATTTATGTGCAACGCCCATCGGGAATCTGGATGATATCACGCTGCGGGTGTTAAATACGTTGAAAGAGGTGGATCTGATCGCTGCGGAGGATACGCGGCACAGCATCAAGCTTTTAAACCATTTTGACATCAAGACACCGATGACCAGTTACCATGAGTTCAACAAGGTGGAAAAGGCGAGAGTTCTCGTTGAGAAGATGAAGGAAGGCACGAATATCGCACTGATCACGGATGCCGGGACACCGGGGATCTCGGATCCGGGCGAGGAGCTTGTAAAGCAGTGCTATGAGGCGGGAATCGAGCTGACTTCTCTTCCGGGACCGGCAGCGTGCATCACGGCGCTCACGATCTCCGGGATGGCAACAAGACGGTTTGCGTTTGAGGCGTTTCTGCCGTCCGATAAGAAGGAAAAGCAGAGAATTCTGGAAGAATTAAAGTCAGAGACCCGGACGATCATCCTCTATGAGGCGCCGCACCGTCTGGTACGGACCTTGGAAGAGCTTCTTGAGGCGTTAGGGGACCGGAGGATCACGATCTGCCGGGAACTCACAAAGAAGTACGAGACGGCATTCCGGACCACGTTTCAGGGGGCGTTAGATCATTTTGAGACGGAGGAACCGCGGGGCGAATGTGTCATCGTGATCGAGGGAAAGAGCCCGGAGGAGATCAAAAAAGAGAAGGAACAGACATGGGAAGCCATGTCGCTCACGGAACACATGGACGTCTACCTGTCACAGGGAATCGAGAAGAAAGAAGCGATGAAGCTTGTGGCAAAGGACCGCGGAATCGGGAAACGGGATGTGTACCAGATGTTGTTGGAAGAGCAGGAATAGGGATTTCGAGAAGAAGATGTGTCGCTGGTTATTGAGTGTGATGACGGGTGGTACGTCTTCTTTTTTACGAAAAAAATATAGACAAATAACGAAAAAATAACAAATATCTTAATAATGAAGCGAGAAAATAAATAGTGATTGAAAAAATGGGGGGGGAATGATATAATTCAAGTAGATGAAACGGAAACAATCAGCATAGCGGGGGGCGATTTATATGAAGAAAAAAATGTGGTTAACATTATGTAACTTAGGCGTTTCAGTAGTATTTTTATTATCGTTATATAGCTATACAAAGGGTATGAGAATGTTTTCGCTGGGATTAGCAATGGCACTTCTTATAGAAATAGGTATCAGAGGGCTTATTGAGCAGAAATTTGCGCAGGAGGGCGCTGAGGTAAATGGAAATAAGATTTATCATGTATCTGAAATATTAAGATATGCCTGCGCTATTATTTTGGCAATAGCAGTGTGGCGCAGTTAGTTTAAATGACAGTGATTAAAATAATAGTTTTAATATAAAATGCTTCTTTTTCCCAAAGCAATAATGCAGTTGGGAAGAAGAAGCATTTTCTCATATTTATCTGTGGAGTTTTGTGTCGTTTCGGAGTATGATTTAAGAAAATGGTTCTTCTGAACGATAAAATCTGAGGTGTTTTATGCTTAAGATAACGATTCTTCTCTTAGGGCTTTTCTGGTGTCTGGGACTTTGGATAGAGGGGCGGGATGCGGCGAAAAGCCGCGCGACCCTGCGTCACGTGGTGCATGTAAACGGCACACGAGGGAAATCTACGGTCTGTCGGCTGATCGAGGCCGGATTGCGGGCAGGCGGATTGCGGGTATTCTGCAAAACTACAGGTACGGATCCGATGACGATAGATGTTTCCGGCAATGAAGAGCCTCTGCACCGCAGAGGCAAAGCCAATATTAAAGAACAGGTCGGCATTCTGTGCCGTGCTGCCGCCCAGAATGCGGAAGTTCTGGTGATCGAGTGCATGGCATTGCAGCCCGAATATCAAAGATGTGCGCAGCATCGCATTTTGCAGGCCGATGTGGGCGTGATTACGAACGTGCGGCACGATCATGCCGATGTGATGGGGGATAGTCTTCCGGAAATTGCGGATACGTTGAGCAACACGATTCCCAGAGGAGGCGTTTTATTTACGGCCGATGAGGCCATGGCAGCCCGTCTCAGGAGCCATGCGGAGGTGCTGGGCAGCCGCTTCGTTCTGGCACGTCCCACTGGGGATGAGCCGGATTTTGATTTTGCCGAAAATATTTCCCTGGCGCTAGCTGTATGTGAAGATCTGGGCGTTTCGCGGGAAACAGCTCTTGCGGGCATGGCACATTATAAGCGCGACCCTTATGCGCTGGCACTATATAAGATGGGGCAGGGGATTTTTGTGAATGCCGTTTCGGTAAATGATTCTGATTCCACCTGCATCGTCTGGGAAGATCTGCAGAAAAAACTTGGAGAGAAGGCCGGAAAGCTTATTTTGATCGTATGCAACCGGGCTGATCGGGGAAGCCGCACCCGGGATATGCTGACTGTATGTGAGAGACTGGCTCCGGTTGAGGTCTGGCTGGCAGGCTCGCATAAAGGCTATATGACGGCCAAACTGCACCGGTTGTCGCCTGATTGCGCCGTGCGCAGCTTTTCACAGGCTGACGATATGCCTCTAAATGATACAGCATCGGGTACAGTGCTGTTTGCAGTCGGCAATTTGTATGGAGCGGGGCGCAAACTGATCGCCCGTGTCCGCGAGGAGGGAGAGCCTTATGTATAATCAAATCATTCTGTTAGGTGTAGTGGTGAGTATGATCTTTACCGAGATTACCGGGCTTTCGGCTGGACTTATCGTACCCGGTTATCTGGTTCTGGCGTTACATAGCCCCGGTCGTATTATTACTACGCTGATTATGGCATCCGTGAGTGTGCTTTTATGCCGTCTGGCATCGCAATGGCTGATTTTATTTGGTCGACGCCGGTTTGCCTTTCTGATCCTGCTGACCTTTGTGCTGAATTGTGTACTTTCCGCATGGAGACTGCTTCCCTTCAGTGTGATTGGCATTTTAATGCCAGGTATTCTGGCGCGGGAAATCGATAGACAGGGATTCTTCGATGCCTTTCTGGCAATTGCCGCCACTACGCTTTTTACGGCGCTGATCTTACTGCTTATCGGGCAAAAGCTGCCCGGCGTGTGAAAGGAGGCGTTTTCGCATGAAAAGTTTGCAAAAACGCCGAAGCACGGCACTTATCCTGGCTGTGGCCTGGCTGGCCGTCTGCCTTGTCCTTACATTGGCGATGGGACAGACGAAAGCCACGGAAGACTATGAGATCAAACTTTTGGCTGCCCAGAAGCTGCAGGGCTGGATGGATGATATCCGGGATTATAAGCTGGAAGCAGGACTTTCCCTCACTCCTTATGATACGCACAAGACCGGAATGATCGGCGATGAATATACGCCAATTACCACCAGCCTTGGCTCGGAGGAGGCGAAGCGGACCACAGCAAACCCGGACATGGGCGCACTGCTGGTGCAGATGCTCACCGAGGCCGGGGTAAAGTCCGGCGATACCATCGGCGCGGGCTTTTCGGGTTCCTTTCCAACGTTGAATCTGGCTGTGTTGGCCGCCGGTGAGGCGATGAATGTGAAGGTGATCTATATCGCTTCCATGGGAGCGAGCACTTTTGGTGCAAACCAGCCGCAGTTTACCTTCCCGGACATGGTCTGCCGCCTTTATCTTGACGGCAGGCTCCAGACACCTCCGGCTCTGATCACACCGGGCGGTGATTATGACTGCGGAGGTGAAATGTTTGAGGAGGAAAAAGAGGAGGCACTTGCCCGCATTGCGTCCTATGGCGTGGCAGATATCATGCAGGAGCGCGATTTCGCGGCAAACCTGAAGGCGCGTGAGGACCTGTATGAGACGTTAGGTCCCATAAGCTGTTTTGTCGGTGTGGGCGGAAACATTACGACCATCGGCCTGGAAGAGGACAAGATGAAGGCCGGTGTGATGGTTCCCTATACGGTTACCAGTGTGCGCAGTGATGACGGACTCTTGCAATATTATAATGCACATGGTCTGCCGGTTCTGCATCTTTTAAACATCAAGCAGCTGGCTGCCCAGTACGGTCTGCCGTTTGATCCAGAGATGATCGTCCCGCCAGGCCAGAGTGCCCTGTATTACCACACGGTATATCCACATCTTCCGGCTCTGGCCGGGGTCCTTGGGGCTGTGTGCATATTAGTTTTTGCCTTTAAAAGGAGATCCATGAGTGATGACAGGTAATATCAAACTGGCGGGTTTCGAGATCCGCAAAATAGACCGCAAAGAAATGATGATCGGTCTGGCGTTGATCGCGCTGAGTTTTTTAATGCCGGTTTTATTTACGGTACAGAACTTTCAGGTGCGGGAGTATATGCATCTTGCGTTGGAAAAGCAGGAGAAGACCGATCTGATGGTGGCTGCTTTACGCCTGGTGATGTTAAATGCCCTGCGCGCTGCTCCGCATTATATCGGAGCATATTATATTGCCGAGTCGGTGGAACTCTACCGGAGAGGGAAAAAAAGTTGGATACCCAATGCATGCATGATTTTACTGATCCTGCCGCTTGTATATGAGGGCATTGGTCTGGTGCACGGTATTCGTTACGACTTTGGTTTGCCGGCTCTGCTTCTGGGTTCATCCGTGGTGCTGTTTCGGCGTCTGGATTATCAATATATATCATTAACCAAAAAGAACCTGATGCTGCTGATTTTTACTATAGCTTTTCAGTTCCTGGACATCATGCCGCTGATGAGCGGTCTGCCCGTGGGACGCGGTGAGATGAGTTCTGATATCAAGCTATTTGCTGATGTGCTGGAGGCCAATTCTCTCTTAAATGCCATCGGTGCAGTGGGAATTTTAGTTGTGACCCTGTTTGCAACGATTATTCTCCTGCAGCTGCGGGATGAAAATAATCTTCTGCGTCTGTCGGAGGAAAAAGAAAAAATGCAGACCGTGCAGAGCCGTGCCGCACTGCTGGAAATGAAAAACCGTACCTACCGGGAAATGAAATATCTGGTGCACGATTTAAAATCGCCTCTGACCAGTACTCAGACTTTGGTGGGAATTTTAAAAATGCAATGTGAGGTTGACGGAAGAAACAGGGAAATCGAATATCTGAGCCGCATTGAAAGCCAGATGGATCGGATGAGCAGCATGATCTCGGAAATCTTATATGAAAACAGATGCAGTCCCAGCGACACCAAGCACATTTTAGATATGGCACTTGCGCAGATATCGGTAGAGAATTATGCATCTAACATTCATATTGACAATGAGGTACCGGAGCTTCAGGTAAGTGTAAACAGTATTTTGTTTACGCGCGTGTTAGTGAATCTGATCCACAATGCTGCACTGGCGGTTGAGAAGGGGCGGGAGCTTGCCATCTGGATCCATGTACGGGCCCGCCTGGTGGATGACTTGCCGTTTATCACTTTTTCTGTTTCAGATAACGGCTGCGGTATGACTGAGCAGCAGCAGGCCACCATGTGGGAACAGGGAATTTCCGGCTTTGGCTCCAGCGGCCTGGGACTTGCCTTTGTGAAACAGACCGTGGAAGCCATGGACGGCTCGGTGATATCGGAAAGCCAGCCGGGCAAGGGCACACGGTTCATCATATTTTTACCGGAGGTAGTAAACCATGGAACGAAAGATTACGATACTTTCCATTGACGATGAAGAAAATATTCGCTTTGCCTTAGGCGAGCTGTTTCATTTTCAGGGCTGGGAGGCCTGCAGTGCCCCAAATGTAAAAAAAGGCCTGGAGCAGTTTCGTTTACACAAACCTGACATTGTATTAATCGATTATCACATGCCCGGCATTAACGGCGTGGAAGGAGTGCAGATGTTGCGTGCACTTTCACATACTGTGCCAATTATCGTGTTTACAATTGATGAAAGTCAGGAGGTGGCTGACCAGTTTCTTCAGGCGGGTGCCAGTGATTTTGCCTTGAAGCCCATCAAGGCTCCAGATATTATCAGCCGCATCAAGCTGCATTTACGCCTTTTAGAACGAGAGCATCAAAAACAGGCACCTTTGGACAAAGGCTTAAGTGAGGCCACGATGCAGCTGGTGCTGGATTCGTTAAAAGAAGGTGGGGATTACATGACAGTAAATGAGGTGGCTCGCAGCAGCGGTCTTGCATATCAGACGGTATACCGTTACCTGCAGTATCTGATTCAGAATAAGAAAGTGGAAATGGTGAGCATTTACGGCAAAGTCGGCCGCCCGCGCCAGTTATTCCGCTGGGTTGAAAATATGTAAGCGATCTACAATAAAACGAAAAAAGTTTTACCTTGAGAAAACGAGGTAAAACTTTTTTCGTTTTATATGAAACCCGATTTAATTGATCAAAGGACATTATTACATTTTTGAGAAAAATATGAGAAAAAATAGACTTGAATAGAGTAATTTTGTATAATTTACACAGTTCCTACGGAACTTCGACACAGTTTCTACATAAATATTACTATTATCCTGGGGATCAGCTTTCACCCCGACTTGAGATGTGATGGTAAAGCTTTCGCTTACTAATAAAAGACACCATAAAACAGAGAGGAGTTGCCGATGGGCGGCGAACCTCTCAAACAAAAGGAGGATGACAATGAAAAGATCAAATCGTCTGGTTGCAAGATCGGCAGTTGCACTCAGTCTGGCAGCTTCGTTGACTGCCTGCGGAACTGCTTCCTCAACGACAACGACAGCGGCGAGCAGTGAGGCTGCTACCGAGACAGCTTCCGAAACAGAAGCTGCTTCTACGACCGAAAACGTTGGTGAGGATGTCTGGCTGCCTTACAACGAAAACCTCGAGAAGAAGCGTGATGACCGTGACGCTACCGGTAAAAACGGCGCGGTTGCTTCCTGTAACTGGTACGCCAGCAAGGCAGGTCTGGAAATTCTAAAGGAAGGCGGAAACGCCTTTGACGCAGCGGCTGCTGTAGCCTACACTCTGGGCGTGGCTGAGCCGTACTTCTCCGGTCTGGGCGGCGGCGGATTTATGACTATTTACAGTGCCAAAGATGACAAGGTGAGTGTCCTTGATTTCCGTGAGACTGCTCCTGCAGCTGCTAATGCACAGATGTGGTTGGATGAAAACGGAAAGATGGAGCAGTTCAGCCTGGACGGCGTGAACAATCTGGGTGACAAGAGTGTGATCGGCGGTCTGTCGGTAGCTGTACCTGGAGAAGTTGCTGGTTTTGAGTATCTTCTTGATAACTACGGTTCTGATGCCGTAAGCCGTCAGCAGATCTTCCAGCCTGCTATCGACACTGCCAACAACGGCTATGTAGTGGGAGTTACCTTTAAGGAAGAGCTGGACAGCGAGTATACCGGTATTGCTGCAAACGAGACTTTGAGCAATATCTACCTGGATGAGAGCGGACTGCCGTATGAGGTTGGCGATGTGATCAAAAACCCGGATCTGGCAAAGACCCTGCAGCTGATCGCTGATGGCGGTAAAGATGCTTTCTATACCGGCGATATGGCACAGGCTATGGTAGATGCTGTTGCGGCTTGGGGCGGCAACATGACCATGGAAGACCTTGCAAATTACGAAGTAAAGGTTCGTGAGCCTGTCGTTGGTCACTATAAAGATTACACCATCTACTCTTTACCACCGGCATCCTCCGGCGGTACACACCTGGTTGAGATCCTGAACATTCTCGAGAACTACGACGATATGGACAAGATTGGTGTAAACAGCGCCGAGTATGTACATCGTTTCTCTGAGGCTTTCAAGATCGCCTTCGCAGACCGCGCGCAGTATATGGCAGATACTGACTTTGCTGATGTTCCGCTAGCTCAGCTGACAAGCAAAGACTATGCTGCAGAGCGTTATAGTGAGATCACTGACAAGAGCGGCAGCTATGTGGCTGTAGAGCCGGAAGAGTTAGAGCATTATGCAACTACAAGCTTTTCCGTTGTTGACCAGTGGGGCAACATGGTAGCCTGCACAAAGACTATCAACTACGGCTTTGGTTCCAAGGTTGGTGTTCCTGGCTATGGATTTATTATGAACGACGAGATGGATGATTTCTCAGCTGATCCTGAGAGCGTAAACTGCGCAGAAGGCGGAAAACGTCCGTTATCCAGCATGAGCCCGTCTATCGTTTTATATCCGGATGGATCTCCGTACATGACAATCGGAAGCCCGGGAGCTACCCGTATTTTCCCGACGATCGCTCAGGTTATTGAGCGCATGATTGACTACAATATGGATATTCAGGACGCGATCGATTGTGCACGTATCTACGACAACGCATCTGAAAATATCTGCTATGAGTCCGGCGGTGTGAACCCGATCACTCCTGAGGTTGCTAAAGAACTGCAGGATCGCGGACATGAAGTTACCGATAAGGGAGAATGGCAGCTGTTCTTTGGCGGCGTACAGGGAATCTCGATCGGTAAGGACGGAACCCTGCGCGGTGGTGCGGATCCTCGCCGTGACGGTAAGGCTCTGGCATATTAATTTTCATTTCCAGTAATACATGAACTATCAATGCTGCCTGCTTCCCGATAACGGGGGCGGACAGCTGTAAAATAAGAAAAGGAGATATACGATTATGAAGAAACTTGGTATTTTTATTGCGGCTAGTGCTTTGACATTATCTTTGGCTGCTTGTGGTTCCGGCGCTTCCGGCACAACAACTACCGCAGCGGCTGCAGAAACCACAGCAGCAGCTTCCGCAGAAACTACAGCGGCAGCAGGTGCTGCAACTGAACTGACTGAGATCAGCGCAGGTATGTGCTCTACTCCGGCTATCCTGACCAGTATTGGACAGAGTGCTGATGTAGACATTGCAAATACACTTTGCACAAAGGCTGGCATTGAAGTAACAATGAATAAGAACATCACAGGCGCAGATCTTCCAGATGACTGCAAAACTCTGATCCTTGCAGTCGGTGGATCTTCCAAGGGACTTGGTGCTGCCGGTATCGATGCTGACCAGGAGCTTGCACGTACTGACGCTCTGATTTCCGCTGCAAAGGAAAAAGGCATCATTGTTCTTGCTCTGCACACTGGCGGATCCGCTCGTCGCGGTACCTTATCTGACAGCTTTATCACTCCGGCTTTCCAGGGCTGCGATGCTGCTATCGTAGTTTCTGAGGGAGATTCCGATGGTCTGATGTCTGGTATCTTATCCGGCAACGGAACTCCTGCAATCTATGTAGATAACACTGCAGGTACTCTTGACGCTTTAAAAACTGCATTTGGTCTGTAAATCTGAGTTACTAAACAAACAAACTAACCTGCGGCCTGGCTGAACAGGCCGCAGTGATTTTGAAGAGGAGAACATCATTATGACACCTTACGTGATCACTTTTATTGTGATGGTCGGTGTTTTCATGATCGGCTGCTTTGCATTCAAACTGCCTGTTGGCGTATCAATGCTGATAGCAGCGCTCTGCGGTGCTCTTGAGGGCGGCCTCGGCACCGAGACTATCCGTATGATGGTAGAGGGCGAGTTCGGTTATGTAGATACCATTCTGACTATTGGCTGTGCCATGATTTTCATGAAGGTCATTGAGGGATCCGGTGCTCTGGATGCTTTAAGCAGCCTGATTATTGAGAAATTCCATCGTTTCCCTGCTGTTTTACTGGTTTTAATCATGCTCATCATCATGTTCCCCGGCATGATCACCGGTTCTTCCACTGCAGCAGTTCTTTCAGCAGGTTCCATTATGGCTCCGGTTCTTGCATTAATGGGAATTGATGCCGTTACCTCAGGCTCCATTATCGCTATGGGTGCTCTGCTTGGTATGATCGCACCTCCTGTAAATACCGCTGCATTAATTATCTGCGCAGGTATCGATGTTCCTTATGTTGGTTTTGAGGGTCCGCTGGCCTTAATCACTTTCCCGTTAGCGATTCTGTTCGTGCTTTTACTCGGCTACAAGCAGGCACGCCACATGGACTATGAAAAACTGAAACCTGCTCTTGAAAAGCAGGATGCGATCCGCAAGCAGTACGGTGTGCGCATCTACATTCCGTTACTGGTTCTGGTTGCTTTAATGGTTATCTTTAAGGTTCTGAAGTTAGGCGAAGACATCGGTATGCCACTCATGTTCCTTATCAGTGCTGCCGTTGGTCTGTTCACCGGAAAGAAGATCAATGTACTGACTGCTGTACCGGAAGCCATCCGTACCGCAGCACCTGTTATGGGTATTCTGATGGGGGTTGGTATGTTCATCGAAGTAATGACAGCGACCGGCGTTCGTGGTCTGGTAGTTATCAGCTGTCTGCGTCTTCCGAGCACATTGTGGCTCTTAGCCTGCGCGATCAGTATTCCGCTGTTTGGTGCAGTTTCCTCTTACGGCGCATGCTCGGTTTTAGGCGTTCCGTTCGCTTACATTTATGCTTCACTTTTAGGCGGAAATTCCGTTGTGGTCTTAGCTGCTATCAGCCTGATCGCTGCTGTGGGTGATATGATGCCTCCTACCGCTTTAGCGGGTCTGTTCGCTGCACAGGTTACAGGTGTAGAAAAATACACTGAGATCCTGAAGCGTTGTATTGTGCCTATCATCATTCTGCTGGTTTACGCTTGTTTCTTCCTGGCAAATTCAAAACTGATTGCCGGACTGTTTTAAAGGAGGGACTGAATTATGAGTATTATCACGATCATTTATTTAGCCATCGCCCTTCTGGTTTTTGTAAGCACACTGTACAACATGATTTTTAAGGAAGAACGCCTTGTTGATCAGATCAACGCAGCTATGATTTTAATTCCTCTGCTGCTGCGCATCTTCCTGATCAAGTAAGGAGGGTGAATGAAAATGAAGAAAACGTATCTGTCCGCCGTTGCCGTTCTGGTTTGCGCGGCTCTCGTTGGCGGTATTGCCGGTACGAGCTTTTATACCAAGCGCCATTTCAAGGAAGACATCGTGACTGGTCCGAATGTGACCGAGGTATTTAAGCTGAGCCGTTATAATCCAAACCTGGAAGGCACCATCGGCGATTCCGATGTATATGTACTGAAAGGTGAAAAAGAGGGAGGTTCCCTTGTTGTTCTGGGCAGCACCCATGCCAACGAACCTTCTGGGCATATGGCCGGCATTATTCTGGAAGAGAATGCAAAGGTTGAGGCGGGCACCATTTATGTGATCCCGAACATCAATAATTCTGCTTTGACCCACAATGACCCGCTGGATGGTTCCCCGCAGTACATGCACTTCACCACAAAAAATGGTGAGACCAGAACATTCCAGTATGGCTCCCGTGCAACCAACCCGATCGATCAGTGGCCGGATCCGGATATTTACACACATAAGTCTTCCGGTCAGACACTTTCCGGTTCAGAGACTCGTAACCTGAACCGCTGCTATCCGGGAGTTGAGGATGGTACTTTATCTGAGCAGGTTGCTTATGCGGTAACCAACATGATCAAGACCTTAGATATTGACATGGAGATCGACCTGCATGAGTCCAGCCCGGAGTATGCCGTAAACAATGCTACCGTAGCTCACGAGCGCGCTTCTGCTATTGCATCTGAGGGCGTTCTGAATCTGGAGTTAGAGGGCATTTCCATGAGTCTGGAGCCGTCTCCGGTTTCCTTGCATGGTCTGACTCACCGTGAGTTAGGTGATTATACCAATGCTTATGCACTGTTAATGGAGACTGGTAACCCTAGTCAGGGTCGTCTTCGTGGCTATACAGATGAGGATCTGGTAAAGACAGGTGAAGATCCTTGCTATGTGATCGCCTATGATCTGGGGCTTCTGTATGTTGACTACAGTTCCGGCAACTTCCCAATCGAGCTGCGTGCTGGTCGTCATCTTGCTGGTATCAGCGCTTACATCGATGCGTTCAACAATAACAGCAGCGAAGATAAGCAGATCATTGTGGAAGGTATTCCGACCTATGACGAGATGATCAACAGCGATTTAGGTGATTTCCTTCTGTAAAAATTTTATACAGACCCAATGAAAACCCCGGTCTGCAGTGCATGAACATTGCGGACCGGGGTTTTTGTTACGCAAATTTTGCCTTTAATGTTCGGATCGCCGGGGACTGTACAAGGATCGTGTAGACCACGCCTCCGAGGATGATTCCTGCGATGGTCTGCATGGACAGGGTGAACATTTCACCGAAGGCAACAACGGTGCCGTAGAGCGGGATCTTTACGAGTGTGTAGCCGATAATATGGGCGATGCCGCCGACGATAGCACCGACAAGCCAGGAATATTTAAAGTTCGGCAGAAGTTTGTAGGCAATCGTTCCGGCGATGAACGCCCAGAGACCTTTTAATACCATGGTCGGGAGAACCCATACCGCGTAGCCGCCGAGAAAATCGGAGAGACCTGCGCCGATGGCACCGGCGAGGACGCCGCGTCTTGTGCCAAATAAGCAGACGGTCAGGATGATCATGCAGTCGCCGAGGTGGGTGTAGCCAAAGGCGGAAGGAATTTTAAAGAAATAGGTTCCGACAAATACCAGAGCGCTCATTAAGCCAATGATGGAGATATCGAGGGTGGTGTCCTGAGATGAATGATTTTTCATGGGGATGTCCTCCTTAAATACAATATTTCAGAATTGTTCAATAAATTCAAATCGTTTAAACATATAAGATAAAACAAAATCTCGTATCGGGCAAAATTAAAATCATATAAGCAGATGCAGAACAATAAGCACAGTTCAAGAAATATGAAAATTCCTAAACGATTCGAAGTTCAAAGCTTTCTGCTTCATGTCTTAAAAACTTGCCGTAATATGTAACCGTTTTTTTTACAGCGGTATACAAAAATCTTTATTTCAATCCCATAAATTTAGCCGCGTTATGATAGAAAATGTTCTCCAGTCCTTCATCATCCACGCCGCATGCCATGATCTTCTGGATCTCAACGGTCGGGGCATGGAACGGAGAGTCGATGCCGAACATGACTTTCTCGTGGCCGACGGTATGGTAGGCGTTGGCGATCTGGACACTCATGGAGGTTCCGGAGGTCTCAAGCCAGATATTGTCGTATTTTTTTGCCATGGTGATCGCCGCATCGACATAAACACCATGGGCATGTCCCATATGGATCATGACGATCGGGAGATGCGGGTGGCGTTCAGCCAGAAGTCCGATCTGCCACGGAAGGGAGAATGGCGGATGACCGGAATGGATGAATAACGGTTTTCCGTACTTTTCGCAGATCTCAGCGACGGGATCCACGCAGGGATCATCGGCGCAGTAGCCGTCAAAGAGGGACTGAAGCTTTGCACCGGCGAAGTGTTCGTCACGGATATAATGCTCTAAGGCATCGTAAGCCGGTTTTCCTTCGGCACAGTTGATCCACATGAGCGGGATGATCTTATCCGGGTGAGCCTTGAAGGCAGCAACGGTCTCTTCATTTGTGTGCGGGCCGTCGGAACAGAGGATCGTCTTTTCAATATTGAATTCTTCCATCTGTTTTAAGAGAAGGTCTGCATTAAAGTGGATATTGAATGGACTGCCGAAGGTGCCGATATGGCTGTGGGCATCGATTTTTTTAAATTTGCTGAAATCGCTTGTAATACTCATAATATCGCTCCTTTTATCTCAGTCAGATAAGACTCCCACTTTTTCTGGTGGTGAGCCATAGCAAATTGTCGGGAAAATCTCGCATGCGGTAAATATGTGATTATCATATCTGAGATATGGCATTGTTAAAATATCCAATTTTAAATAATTTGACCAGTCCAGATGCGGCAAATACTGAGCTTAAACAGGTGAAAAGGCGGCATTCCATCTTTTTTTGCGTGGAACCACAAGGGTACGGAATGGTTGCAGGTTTACTTAAACGGCCGGCGGTGAGAAGGAAAAACAAAAATTCACTTGACAAAACAGCAGACATCTATTACCATTAGAATCAAACATTTTGAATATCAAACTATTTGAAATTAAAAACTACTGCGGGGAATAAAATTCCTTCTGCATAAACGAAATGGCAGGATTTAGAAGATGATGACAGCCAGAATTGCTGGAATCGGCGCGTATGTGCCGGAGAATTTGATTACGAACGACGATCTGGCGAAGATCGTGGACACGAATGACGAGTGGATCCGGACACGGACCGGAATCCGGGAACGCCGGATCTCCTCCGGAGAGGGAACGCGCCATCTGGCGGCGAAGGCAGCTGAGCGGGCGCTTGCGGCAGCGGGAGTTGCCCCGGAAGAGCTGGATATCATCATTCTTGGGACTTCATCCCCGGACCGGAATTATCCCAGCGATGCCTGCAGTGTTCAGGCGGCCATCGGGGCAGTGAATGCAGTTGCCTTCGATATCTCGGCGGCATGCGCGGGATTTATTTTCGCCATGAATATCGTGGAAGGATTTTTTAAAGCCGGAATTTACAAGACGGCGCTGATCATCGGGGCAGAAACCCTCAGCAAAGTGACAGACTGGAGTGACCGCGGCACCTGTGTCCTCTTCGGAGACGGAGCAGGGGCAGCCGTTTTAAAAGCGGAAGAGACCGGAATCATCGACATGATGATGGGAGCGGACGGAACAAAGGGTGATGTCCTCGCCTGCACGTCCAGAACCGTTGGAAACTTCCTCACAGGGACAAAGCCGGAGCTCGGATTTATGACCATGGATGGACAGGAAGTTTTCAAATTCGCAGTGCGGAAGGTGCCAGAGAGTGTTATGGAGCTTTTACAGCGGACCGGGACAAAAAAGGAAGACATTAAATATTATGTTCTTCATCAGGCGAACGAGCGGATCATCGAGGCGGCAGCCAGACGCCTGAAGGAGCCAATGGAGAAATTCCCGATGACCATCGGTCAGTTTGGAAATACATCAACGGCATCGATTCCGTTACTGTTAGACGATATGATCCAGAAGGACATGTTGAAGCGGGGCGACAAGATCATCATGTCAGGCTTCGGAGCCGGAATGACCTGGGGTGCAGTGCTCATGGAGTGGTAGATATCTGATTCATCCGGAAAGCAGGAGAAGTTATCTACATAATAAGAAATAATTTAAAAAAACAAAAAAATGCAAAAACCCATAAAATACAAATAATAAGAACATTTAAAGGAGATCAAATCATGTTAGAAAAAATGAAAGAAATCATCGCAGAGCAGTTAAGCACAGACGCAGACAGCATCACAGAGGCAACCTCCTTCAAGGATGACCTTGGTGCAGATTCCCTTGACTTATTTGAGCTTGTTATGGCTCTTGAGGATGAGTATTCCGTAGAGATCCCGGCTGAGGACCTTCAGAACCTCGCAACGGTCGGCGATGTTATGAAGTACTTAAAAGACAAGGGTGTTGAGGAATAATCAAACCGAATAAACCAGAGTCAAAACGCGTCTATGACGCGTTTTGCTGATATAAAGATAATTCCGGGCAATACCCGACAGATAGATTTCAGGAAGTGAGAGCAATAAAAATGAAGACAAGAATTACAGAAATGCTGGGAATCGAATATCCGATTATTCAGGGCGGTATGGCCTGGGTCGCTGAGCATCATCTTGCTGCCGCTGTTTCCGAGGCAGGAGGTCTTGGCCTCATCGGCGGCGCAAATGCACCGGGAGAGGTTGTCCGTGAAGAGATCCGTAAGGCGAAAGCACTGACAAAGAAGCCGTTCGGCGTCAATGTGATGCTAATGAGCCCGTATGCGGATGATGTGGCGAAGGTGGTTGTTGAAGAGGGCGTGAAGGTCGTTACGACAGGAGCCGGAAATCCTGCAAAGTACATGAAGATGTGGAAGGAAGCAGGAATCATCGTGATCCCGGTCGTTGCTTCTGTGGCTCTTGCGAAGCTTATGGAGCGCGGCGGCGCTGATGCTGTCGTTGCAGAGGGAACCGAATCCGGCGGACATATCGGTGAGGCGACCACCATGACTCTCGTTCCGCAGGTCGTTGATGCGGTATCCATCCCGGTCATTGCAGCAGGCGGCATCGGTGATGGAAGAGGAATCGCGGCGGCTTTCATGCTGGGCGCTGAGGCAGTCCAGATGGGAACAAGATTTGTTGTCGCAAAGGAATCTATCGTTCATGAAAATTATAAGCAGAGAATCATCAAGGCAAAGGACATCGATTCCGCGGTAACAGGAAGAACCCACGGACATCCGGTCCGCTGCCTGAGAAACCAGATGACAAGAGAGTATAACCGACTTGAGGCAGAAGGAAAATCCTTTGAGGAGCTTGAGTATCTGACACTTGGAACTCTCAGGAAAGCCGTTCAGGAAGGCGATACCACAAACGGAACCGTCATGGCAGGTCAGATCGCAGGTCTTGTAACGAAAGAGCAGACATGTAAGGAAATGATCGATGAGATGATGGAGCAGGCAGATAAGCTGCTTGGCGGATGTCAGAAGTAAGGAGAATCATGGGAAAGACAGCATTTATTTTTCCGGGACAGGGCGCGCAGGTATGCGGCATGGGCCAGGATTTTTATGAAAATTCGGAGACTGCAAAGGCAGTATTTGACCGTGCGACGGAGCTTTTAGGTTTTTCCGTTCCGGAGTTATGTTTTGAGAAAAATGATCGTCTGGACATCACGGAGTATACGCAGGCGGCAATGGTGACCACGAGCGTTGCCATGATGAAGGTGATGGAGGAGCGCGGCATCCATGCGGATGTGGCGGCTGGTTTAAGCCTTGGCGAGTACTGTGCACTGGTGGCAGCTGGCGTTATGACGGCGGATGACGCGATCCGCACAGTCCGGGAGAGAGGAATTCTCATGCAGGAGGCAGTTCCGGCTGGAGTCGGCGGAATGAGCGCTGTTCTCGGCATGACGGCAGATGAGATCAATGCCGTTGTGGACGAGATTCCGAATGTGCAGGTCGCAAACTACAACTGCCCGGGTCAGATCGTGATCTCCGGTCTCAAGGAGGCGGTGGAGACCGCGGCGGTGAAGTTAAAAGAGGCAGGTGCAAGACGTGTGATCCCGCTTAATGTCAGTGGACCGTTCCACTCCTATCTTTTAGAGGAAGCCGGGGAGAAGCTTGGAAGGTTTCTGGAGAATATTCCGGTATCTGAGCCGGTGATCCCGTATGTGGCGAACGTGACAGCTGCTTATGTGACAAAGGCAGAGGACGTAAAGCCGCTTTTGACACGCCAGGTATCTTCTTCTGTCAGATGGCAGCAGAGCGTGGAGACCATGTTGGCGGACGGCGTTGACCGGTTTATTGAGATCGGACCGGGAAAGACACTGGCCGGATTTATCAGAAAGATCAACAGGGAAGCGACGGTCATCAACATTGAGAAATTTGAGGATCTGGAGAAGCTGAACTAAATGATCGAAAGAGAAATTAGTAAATAATGTCGTCAGAGACAAACCCCTGACGGCTGACAGATAGAAACACGGAGGGAAACATGAATTTAACAGGGAAGGTTACTCTTGTGACAGGCGCAAGCCGCGGAATCGGCCGTCAGATCGCTTTGACACTGGCTGGATACGGCGCGACCGTCATCGTCAACTATAACGGCTCCGCAGCAAAAGCAGAGGAAGTCGTAAACGAGATCACAGCAAACGGCGGAATGGCGGAGAGCATGCAGTGCAGCGTCAGTGATTTCGAAAAATCCAAAGAAATGATCGATGGGATCGTAAAGAAATACGGCCGTCTCGACATTCTTGTGAACAACGCCGGAATCACAAAAGACAACCTGATCATGAAGATGTCCGAGGACGATTTTGACGCAGTTATTGCCACAAACTTAAAGGGCGCATTCAACTGCATCAAACATGTCTCCCGCCAGATGTTAAAGCAGAGAGGCGGACGGATCATCAATATCTCTTCCGTTTCCGGAGTGATGGGAAATGCAGGTCAGGCAAACTACTGTGCCTCCAAGGCGGGCATCATCGGACTCACGAAATCTGTTGCAAGAGAGCTTGGAAGCCGTGGGATCACAGCAAACGCAGTCGCACCGGGATTTATCCGTACAGAGATGACGGATGTGCTGCCGGAGGACGTAAAGAAAGCCATGGGCGAGCAGATTCCGTTAAAGCATTTCGGTGAGACAAAAGACATTGCGGAGGCAGTCGCATTTCTTGCTTCCGATGAGGCAGCTTATATTACCGGCCAGGTTCTTCATGTGGACGGCGGCATGGCGATGTAAAGCGTGTAAAAGACAGTTGGAAAAAGCGCCTGTTCCGGCCACACAGCCGGACAGCGGATGTTTCGGTTATCATCTGCGCGGGGCGTGGATGATAGCATAATTAGAACAGGAGAACGAAAAGCATGAGAAGAGTTGTAGTAACAGGAATGGGCGCGATCACCCCGATCGGAAACGATGTTGAGACATTTTGGAACGGATTAAAAGAGAAGAAACTCGGATTTGGACCGATCACCTATTTTGACACGACTGATTATAAAGCAAAGCTCGCGGCAGAGGTCAAGGACTTCGAGCCGAAGGACTATATGGATCCGAAGGCGGCAAGAAGAATGGAGCGTTTCGCACAGTTTGCGGTAGCGGCAGCCCGTCAGGCGCTGGAGGATTCTTCCCTCGACATGACAAAGGAAGATCCGTTCCGTGTCGGTGTCTGCGTGAGCTCCGGTATCGGAAGCTTACAGATCATCGAGAAGGAATATAAGAAGCTTCTGGAAAAAGGACCGAACCGCGTAAACCCGCTTCTGGTGCCGCTCATGATCAGCAACATGGCAGCAGGAAACGTGTCCATCCAGTTTGGCTTAAAGGGAAAGAACATCAACGTCGTGACAGCGTGCGCGTCCGGTACGAACTCCATCGGTGAGGCAATGCGTGCGATCCAGCACGGCGAGGCGGAGGTCATGGTCGCAGGCGGAACTGAGAGCTGCATCACACCGTTAGGCGTTGCGGGATTCTCCGGACTTACCGCTCTTTCCACCTCTGAGGATCCGGAGCGCGCCTCCATTCCGTTCGATCTTGAGAGAAACGGTTTCGTCATGGGCGAGGGCGCAGGTGTCGTTGTCTTAGAGGAATTAGAACATGCAAAAGCCCGCGGAGCGAAGATCTACGCGGAGTTAGCCGGATACGGAGCGACAGGCGATGCTTATCACATTACTTCTCCGGCGGAGGACGGAAGCGGTGCCGCAAAGGCAATGGAATACGCAATTGCTGACGCGGGAATGAAGCCGGAGGACATCGATTACATCAATGCCCACGGAACAGCGACCCACCACAACGATTTATTCGAGACAAAGGCCATCAAGCTTGCGCTTGGTGACCATGCATATAAAGTAAAGATCAACTCCACAAAATCCATGATCGGACACCTCTTAGGCGCTGCCGGCGGCGTTGAGTTCATCGACTGTGTAAAATCCATCGAGGACGGCTTCGTTCATGCCACAGCAGGCTTAAAAGTAGACGATCCGGAATGCGATCTTGACTACACAAAGGGCGACGGCGTTTCCATGGAAGTAAAGACAGTTTTGACGAACTCTCTGGGATTCGGCGGACACAATGCGTGCCTGCTTGTCAGAAAGTTTGAGGAGTAAGGAGAACGGCGATGGAAGTAAAAGAGATCATTGAATTAATGAAGGCAATGTCAGAGAACGGCATGACCGGCTTCGAGCTTGAGGAAGGCGACTGGAAACTGAGCATGAAGCGGGAAAAGAAAATCGTTGCGGCGGCGCAGACACCGGTCGTTATGCAGGTCCCGGGACAGGGTTCCATGATCCAGACCGCGGATGTGACCGCTATGGAGCAGGTCTCCGGTGAAAATGCGGAAAAGAAAATTTCCGGAATCTCCGAGAAAGTGATCACCTGTCCGCTTGTGGGTACGTTCTATTCCTCCCCGGCACCGGACGTAGAGGACTATGTAAAAGTCGGAGATACCGTGAAAAAAGGTCAGGTCATCGGAATTGTGGAAGCCATGAAGCTGATGAATGAGATCGAGAGCGAGTATGACGGAATCGTGGAGGAGATCCTTGTGAAGAACGAGGAGACGGTTGAGTATGGTCAGCCGTTATTCCGGATTCGTTAATTAATAAAGATAACCGTTTGGCGGCCCGCGCATTGCCGCGCGGGCTGTGAAAGATTGGATAGAGGATAAAAATTATGTTAGGAATCAAAGAAATTCAGGAAATCATTCCCCACAGACATCCGTTTCTTCTCGTGGATTGTGTGGAGGAGCTGGAGCCGGGCGTGAGAGCCGTCGGATATAAATCTGTGACATACAATGAGCCGTATTTCGCGGGCCATTTTCCGCAGGAGCCGGTCATGCCGGGCGTCCTGATCGTTGAGGCGCTGGCACAGACAGGCGCTGTCGCGATCTTAAGCGTTGAGGGAAATAAGGGAAAGACTGCGTATTTCGGCGCAATGAACAATGTAAAGTTTAAGAAGAAGGTAGTTCCGGGCGACAAGCTCCGCCTGGAGTGCGAGATCATCAAGCAGAAAGGACCGGTCGGTGTTGGAAAGGCGGTCGCTACCGTGGACGGCAAAGTCGCGGTATCTGCGGAACTCACATTTATGATCGGTTAGGACTGGTGAAGAGATGTTTCAGAAGATTTTAATCGCAAACCGCGGCGAGATCGCCGTTCGGATCATCCGGGCATGCCGGGAGATGGGGATCAAGACGGTTGCCGTCTACTCCGAGGCAGACCGGGACGCACTGCACACACTTCTTGCGGACGAGGCGATCTGTATCGGACCGGCGCCGTCCACGGAGAGCTATCTCGATATGGAGCGGATCTTAACCGCATGCGTTGTCATGAAGGCAGATGCTATCCATCCGGGCTTCGGATTTTTGTCCGAGAATGCCCGCTTCGCGGAGCTCTGTGAAAAGTGCAATATCCGCTTTATCGGACCGTCAGCTGAGATCATTAACAAGATGGGAAATAAGTCCGAGGCGAGAAAAACTATGATGGCGGCGGGCGTTCCTGTGGTTCCGGGAAGCAAAGAGCCGGTCTACACTGTGGAGGAAGGCCTTAAGACCGCGAAAGAGGTCGGCTTTCCGGTGATGATCAAGGCGTCCAGCGGCGGCGGCGGAAAGGGAATGCGCGTTTCGAGGTCGGAGGAAGATTTTGAGGCGAACTTCTTAAATGCCCAGATGGAATCCGTTAAGGGATTTTCCGATAATACCATGTATATCGAGCGGTTTGTGGAGAATCCGCGCCATATCGAATTCCAGATCCTGGGTGACCGATACGGAAATGTCGTCCATCTCGGCGAGCGCGACTGCTCGATCCAGAGAAGACACCAGAAAGTCCTTGAAGAGTCCCCGTCCGCGGCGATCTCCGATGAACTCCGCCAAAAGATGGGGGAGACGGCGGTCCGGGCGGCGAAAGCAGTCGGATATGAGAATGCGGGAACCATCGAGTTCCTTTTGGATAAACAGAAAAATTTCTATTTCATGGAAATGAACACGAGGATCCAGGTGGAACACCCGGTAACGGAGTCTGTCACCGATATGGATCTCATCAAGGAGCAGATCAGGATCGCCTCCGGTGAGCCGCTCTCTGTGCGTCAGGAAGATATCAGGATCTCCGGGCATGCGATCGAGTGCAGGATCAACGCGGAGAATCCGGAGAAGAACTTTATGCCGTGCCCGGGCATGATCACAGACATTCATCTTCCGGGCGGACGCGGTGTCCGTGTCGATACGGCTGTTTACAATAATTACCGGATCCCGCCGAACTATGACTCCATGATCTTAAAGCTGATCGTCCGCGACAAGGACCGCGCGTCTGCGATCGCGAAGATGCGCAGCGCACTCGGAGAGCTTGTCATCGAGGGGATCAACACAAATCTGGATTTCCAGTATGACATCATCAGTGATCCGGATTTTCAGGCGGGCGAGGTGGATACAAACTTTATCCCGTCCCATTTTCCGGAGTATTGTAAAGAATAAAAATTGTGTTTCCATAGACTGGAAAGGAGCTTTTTTGTATGTTAAGGGATATGTTTAAGAAAACATATACAAAGATCGATATGAGATACCGCGCGGAAGAAAAGGAATCTGCGAAAGCGGAGCAGGAAGACGCACCGGTAATTCCTGCCGGTCTGTGGAAAAAATGTAATAAGTGCGGAAAACCGATCTATACGGATGATGTCCGCGCGAACTTTTATATCTGTCCGAAATGCGGCGGATATTTCCGTGTCCATGCGTACCGCAGGATCGAGATGATCGCTGACGAGGGAAGCTTTGAGGAGTGGGACAAGGAGATGGAAGTCTCCAACCCGTTAAATTTCCCGGGATACGAGAAGAAACTTGCGGCGGCAAGAGAAAAATCGAGACTCAACGAGGCGATCGTAACCGGAAAATGCCGGATCCACGGGGAAGAGACGGTTGTCGGCGTCTGCGATGCGAGATTTTTAATGAGCAGCATGGGCCACAATGTAGGAGAAAAGATCACACGGGCGGTCGAGCGCGCCACAGCGGAAAAACTTCCGGTGATCCTCTTCGCCTGCTCCGGCGGCGCGAGAATGCAGGAAGGCATGGTCTCCCTGATGCAGATGGCAAAGACGTCCGCTGCGTTAAAGAGACATCATGAGGCCGGACAGCTCTATGTGAGTGTTCTGACTGATCCAACGACGGGCGGCGTGACGGCAAGTTTCGCGATGCTCGGAGATATCATCCTTGCGGAGCCGGGGGCACTCATCGGATTTGCCGGACCGCGTGTCATCGAGCAGACGATCGGGCAGAAGCTCCCGGAAGGTTTCCAGAGAGCCGAGTTCCTCGTAGAGCACGGTTTTGTCGATAAGATCGTAAAGCGTGAGGAATTAAAGGAAACGCTGGCGATGATCTTAAAGCTTCATAAAAAGCCGGAGAGCGGATGTCTGGCGGCCTGGGAGAGAGAACATTCCGGGGAAGGTGCTTCTGAGGAGAACCGGTCCCGTGGAAAGAAAGTCCGCCATGCATCGGAAAAAGCCGCCGGAATGATCCGCAGCGCGTGGGATTCCGTCCTGCTTTCCAGAAAGTCGGATCGCCCGGTAGCGACCGACTATATCCATGCGATCTTTGATGACTTTATGGAGTTTCACGGAGACCGCTACTGCAAGGACGACGGCGCCATTGTTGGCGGGATCGCGTCCTTCCACGGAATGCCTGTGACAGTGATCGGCCAGGAAAAAGGAAAGAATACAAAAGAAAACATTAAGCGCAATTTCGGCATGCCGTCCCCGGACGGATACCGGAAAGCGCTCCGTCTCATGAAACAGGCGGAGACCTTCGGACGTCCGGTGGTATGCTTTGTGGATACACCAGGGGCGTTCTGCGGTCTGGAAGCCGAGGAGCGCGGACAGGGCGAGGCGATCGCGAGAAACCTCTTTGAGATGTCCGATCTCACCGTTCCGGTCCTCTCGATCGTGATCGGGGAAGGCGGAAGCGGCGGAGCACTCGCCATGGCGGTTGCCAATGAGGTCTGGATGATGGAAAATGCAGTCTATTCCGTCCTTTCCCCGGAAGGTTTCGCTTCGATCCTCTGGAAAGACAGCAAACGCGCCGATGAGGCGGCACGAGTCATGAAGATGACTGCAAAAGAATTAAAAGAACTTGGAATCATTGAACGGGTGATCCCGGAGCCGGAACCGGCAGACCCGGAAACACTTCCGGAGATCGCAAAGACTATGGAAGATGCCATGGAGGAATTCTTTGAGACATGGACACCGCTCGGCGGGAAGACGTTAGCAGAACGCCGTTACGAGAGATTCCGGAAGTTCTAGGAGGCAGAATGGAGAAAACAAACATCCTGAAACCATTAAAAATAGGAAACCTTGTGGCGAAGCGCCCGGTGATCCAGGGAGGAATGGGAGTCGGCATCAGTCTTTCTTCGCTCGCCGGAGCCGTTGCAAAAGCGGGCGGCATCGGGATCATTTCCACAGCGCAGATCGGATTTAAGGATCATGACTTCGGAAAAAATCCGATGGCAGCGAACTTGAGAGCGATCCATTCAGAGCTTAAAAAAGCCAGAGAGAAAGCGCCGCAGGGCATTCTCGGCTTTAATATCATGGTCGCGACAAAAGAGTACGCATCCTATGTAAAAGAAGCCGTAAAGGCCGGAGCGGACGTGATCATCTCAGGAGCCGGTCTCCCGATCGACATGCCGAAATTTGTCGCGGAGGCGGAGAGCGAAGCGGACGGCGGAGAAAAAAAAGAGCGCCGCACGATGATCGCGCCGATCGTTTCTTCTGTGAAATCGGCACTTGTCATCTGCCGGATGTGGGACAGAAAGTACCATACGGCACCGGATTTCGTCGTGGTGGAAGGTCCCTGCGCGGGCGGTCACCTTGGATTTTCCAGGGAACAGCTTACGGAGCTTGGAGCCGATACGGATCATGTGGCGGAGACATATGATGAGCTGGCATACGACAAGGAGGTCCGCGGGATCATCGAGACGGTAAAAAGCTTTGCCGAGAAGTATAAAAAGCATATCCCGGTCATCACGGCGGGCGGAATTTTCGACCATAAGGACGTTCTGCATCAGTTTGAACTTGGAGCAGAAGGAGTCCAGGCGGCGACGAGATTTGTGACCACCGAGGAATGTGACGCGGATATCGCTTACAAAGAGGCATACATTAACGCGAAAGAGGAAGACATCGTGATCGTGAAGAGTCCGGTCGGAATGCCGGGGCGTGCGATCAAAAACAAGTTCTTAGAGCGTGTCGCGAAAGGCCCGGTCAAGGTCGAGCACTGTTTCAGGTGCCTGGAGCACTGTGATCCGGCGACAACGCCGTACTGCATCACGAAGGCGCTTATCAATGCCGCGGAAGGAAAGATCGATGACGCGCTGCTGTTCTGCGGGAGCAACGCGTACCGCTGCGAGAAGATCGAGACGGTGCCGGAAGTCATGGCGGCGCTGTGCGGAGAATAGCTCATAATCCACAAAGTATTGTAAAGTTGCGGAGATTCATAGATCCTGCATTTCTGTCATAGAATGAAGAAACTCAGGTGATAACCCGATGGATCCGGTCTTTTACCGGATTTTCGGGGATTTCACCTCTTCAGACAGAAATGCGGGATCTTTTTATGTTAAATGCGCTGTGGGCTGGGATGATGGCCGCCGGGATCTTCTGGGCGGCGTTTCATGGAAATATGGGGGAAGTGACGAACGGGCTGCTGGACTCGGCAAAAGAGGCGGTGACTCTGGGTGTCACGATGCTCGGGATCATGTCGTTCTGGTGCGGGATCTTAAAGATCGGGGAGCGAGCCGGTCTCATTGAGGCGCTCACGAAAAAAATGCGCCCGGTGATCAGATTCCTCTTCCCAAATCTCCCCGACGGACATCCGGCATGGCAGTATATCGCGACAAATATGATCGCAAATATGCTGGGACTCGGCTGGGCGGCAACCCCGGCGGGATTGAAGGCGATGGAGGAGCTGGGGAAGCTGGAGGATGAGAGAAGAGGCGGGATTTGCCGGAGAGAGGACCGGGAAGAAGATTGCGGAATATCCGGGGAGCGGAGACGGTCATACGGGGAGACTCCGGATAAGCCGAAGTCAAAAGAAAAACTGTACAGATGGAAGCGCCCGGCCGGGACCGCCAGCAACGAGATGTGTACATTTCTGATCATCAACATCTCGTCCCTGCAGCTGATCCCCATCAACATGATCGCCTACCGCAGCCAGTACGGCAGCGTCGATCCGGCAGCGATCGCGGGACCGGCGCTGCTCGCGACGATCGCGAGTACGGCGGCGGGGGTAGTGTTCTGCAAAGTCATGGACAGGAAAAACATTGATTTTTGAAAAAAAGTTTACTATAATATTACTATTATGCGGCTGAAGCCCATACTCGGAAAAGAGCCCGCCCAAGGCGGTTTGCAGACGGAACACGATAAAAATATTCGTATCTGTACGTCATCAGAGCAAGATGACATACAGATCATAAAAAGAATCGATAAAACAATACCAGGAAGGTTGACGCATACAGAATGTATGCTTCTTTCTGGTATTTTTTTGCACTTGTGCCTGGAGTAAAAGTGTGTCATTGCACATGGTTTCAGGACAGAAAAGGGGATAAATTCATGAAAAAACAAACAATAAAAACAATACTGGCAGCTCTGACGGCAGCCGCCATGGTATGTTCCATGGCCGGCTGTTCCGGAAAGGACGCGGGGACAGCGGAAAGCTCCGCATCCGGCTCCTCCGCTGCTGCGGAGAACACAGGCGCGGCAGCAGAAAACGGGAAAGACTTCGTCATCGTTGTCATGGGGCCATCCTCCGAGCCGGAGGCAGGATTTGATCCGTCTTACGGCTGGGGAGCTGGAGAACATGTCCATGAGCCGCTAATCCAGAGCACGCTGACCGTCACAAAGGCAGATATGACGATCGGTTATGACCTGGCGACCGATATGAATGTCAGTGATGACGGGATGACATGGACCGTGACGATCCGCGATGACGTAAAGTTTACCGATGGGGAGAAACTCACGGCGGAGGACGTGGCGTTCACTTACAATACACTGCGGGACAACAGCTCGGTCAATGACTTTACGATGTTAAAAGAGGCGAAAGCGCTGGATGATACCACGGTCGAGTTTGATATGAACCGTCCGTATTCGATTTGGCCGTACACGATGGCGATCACGGGGATTGTCCCGGAACACGCTTATGGTCCGGGCTATGGAACGAACCCGATTGGTTCCGGCCGCTATATCATGAAACAGTGGGACAAAGGGCAGCAGGTGATCTTTGAGGTAAACCCGGATTATTATGGGGATGCGCCGAAAATGAAGACCGTGACGGTCTTATTTATGGATGAGGACGCAGCGTATGCGGCGGCTCTTTCCGGACAGGTGGATCTCGCTTACACATCGGCGGCATACTCTGACCAGACGGTCGATGGATTTTCCCTTTTTGACTGCAAGACGGTCGATAACCGCGGCTTCAACCTTCCGGTGATCCCGGCGGGGGAGACCGATGAGAACGGCGTGGCGCTTGGAAACGATTTTACAAGTGATGTAAGTGTGCGCCGGGCGATCAACCTTGCGATCAATCGGGAAGAGATGATCGACCACGTATTAAACGGGTATGGGACAGTGGCATACAGCGTCTGCGACCAGATGCCGTGGTACAACCCGGCGGCGGAGACGGATTATGATCCGGATATGGCGAAGGCGATCCTGAAAGAGGATGGCTGGGAAGCCGGAGAAGGCGGGATCCTCACAAAAGACGGAGTCCGCGCCGAGTTCACCCTGATGTATCCGACCGGTGATTCTGTCCGCCAGGCACTTGCGGAGGACACGGCAAACCAGTTAAAAGCATTCGGGATCAACGTGACGACCGAGGGAGTCGGCTGGGATACCGCCTACGACCGCGCACAGTCCACTCCGCTCATGTGGGGATGGGGCGCGCATACGCCGATGGAGCTCTACAACATTTACCATACAGCTCCGGGAAAGAAATATGCGGAATATTCCCCGTATGCAAATGTGAAAGTGGACGAGTACATGGATGCCGCTCTGGCGGAGAGCGACCTTGAAAAGTCCTATGAACTCTGGAAAGATGCCCAGTGGGACGGGACGACAGGGATCACCCAGGATGGGGATCTTCCGTGGATCTG
>ENA-OVFU01000263-OVFU01000263.1-human-gut-metagenome-genome-assembly--contig:-NODE-263-length-46092-cov-3.921585_pt1 | contig 46092 bp, 37 predicted proteins | sample MGYA00237764_ERZ505407 | MGnify/ENA primary metagenome ERZ505407 (study PRJEB26158, sample SAMN06016366) | human gut metagenome | biome: human gut; feature: ankylosing spondylitis patient; material...
TTTTGGCGGGTCCCAAGTTCAAAAATCCTCCTGCAAGCAAGCTTGCGTCGGATTTTAGATCTTTTGACCCTGGTATCAAATTATGAAATTATATACTAGAGCAAGTATAGCATAGCAAATTAAGGGAGAAAAGAGCGAAAAAAAGAAAAAACTGGCGCAATTTTCCCAAGAAAACTATGGAAATGTGTAACTATGGTAGGTTATAATGTAATGAGTGAAGGGAAAAACAAGCGGCTGCGAAGCAGACATTTGTTGCCTAGCATATCGAGGAGGCGCCAGTGACGCGTCCGATGATTTTCACGAACCATTAACGAATGAACCGTCTGCGTCAGCAGACAGTGGAGCGCGTCAGCGCGGGGGTCATGAGTTTACGCTAGAAAATAGAACAGCGGAGGAAAAAACAATGAACGAAGAAATGAACAAACAGCAGGAAGCAGAAGTAAAAGCAGAAGCACCAGTAGAGACCATGGAAGACTATGCTGCAGAACTGGAAGCATCTTATAAAGCATTTGACGAGAGACATTTTGAACTTCCGGAAACGGATGATGCAGAAGGCGAAAAGTGGGCTGAGTTTGCACAGATGATGGCAGACCGCACTGTATTAAATGTAAAGATCGCTGAAGCAGTAAAAGGCGGCGTAGTTGCTTTTGTAAATGAAGTAAGAGCATTTATCCCGGCTTCCCAGCTGTCTACAGAATATGTTGAAAAGCTGGAAGACTGGCAGGGAAAACATGTGGATGCAGTGATCATCACGGTTGATCCGGAAAAGAAGAGATTAGTTCTTTCCGGCCGTGAAGTAGAAAAAGAAAAGAAGGCAGCACAGCGTAAAGAGCGTCTGGCTCAGTTTAAGGCTGGTGATGTAGTAGAAGGAACTGTAGATAATATTAAGGACTACGGCGCATTTGTAAAGCTGGCAGACGGTATTGACGGACTGTTACACATTTCCCAGATCAGCACCCAGCGCATTAAACATCCAGGTGCAGTCTTAAAAGAAGGACAGACTGTAAAAGTTAAGATCCTTTCTATTGCAGACGGAAAGATCAGCCTGAGCATGAAGGCACTGATCGAACAGGAAACTGAGGAAGAAGAACACGAAACATTTGATTATAAAGAAACAGCAGCTGCAACAACAGGACTGGGAGATCTGTTAAAAGGACTGAAGCTGTAGAAAGGGGCCGGGATGTCAGTAATCCCCAAAACAAAAGATCAGGTAGATCAGTGGCGGTCCGTGATGTTTCTGTATGACTCGGCTTTAAAGAAGCTGAATACAAAGATCGAGATACTGAACAACGAATTTGTCAACCGCTATGACCATAACCCGATCGAACATATTAAATCCAGGCTGAAAACAGCAGACAGTATTGTAAAGAAGCTGAAAAAAGACGGTTATGAAGTGACCATTGAAAATATGATGGATCATTTAAGCGATATTGCAGGGATCCGTATCATCTGCTCCTTTACATCTGATATTTACCAGATCGCAGATATGATCGCAGCCCAGGGAGATATTACCGTACTTCATGTAAAAGACTATATACAAAATCCAAAGCCCAACGGATACAAAAGTTACCATATGGTAGTTACAGTTCCTGTATATCTTGCTGACGGACCTGTACAGACCAAGGTGGAGATCCAGATCCGTTCCGTAGCAATGGATTTCTGGGCCAGCTTGGAGCATAAGATCGCCTATAAGTTTGAGGGCAATGCGCCGGAAGGACTGCTGCGGGAATTAAAAGAATGTGCAGATGTGGTAGATATGCTGGATAAAAAGATGTTTTCTTTAAATGAGGCAATTACAGCCTATGCAAAAGAACATCCGGAAACAGACCCAAATCGGGAATAAATATGAAATTATTTTTAAAATTAACAGATAATGTGATCAAACAGAACCTGCGCCAGCTGGTATTATTTACTTTCTTATACCGGCTGGTTGCAGGTATATTCTATGTTAAGACGGTAAATGGTATTTTAAGGTTCTCACTGCATATGGCAGGGTACAGTTACCTTACCATAGGCAATCTGAGGGCCTTTCTGCTGCATCCATTTACTATTCCTTTTGTGATCTTTATCCTTCTTCTTGGAATGATCTTTCTTCTTATTGAAACAGGGGCAATGGTAACAGCGTATCATTCTTCTATTTATTTAAGAAAGATCAGTGCAGTATCCATTTTCCTGGGAGGACTTTCCAAGGCAAAGAATGAACTTTGCAGAAAAAACGGGAAACTTCTGTTAGCGGCTCTGGGAAATTATATCCTGATGAACTGTTATTTTCTGGTACGGATCCTGACCCGTATGAAGCCGGTAAACTTTGTTTTATATGAGATCTTACACGCAGCAGGGACCAGAATGGCTCTGGTAGTGGGATGCGTTCTTCTGACTGTATTTTCTGTCCCGGCTATGATGGTGTTTTTCGCCTGTATGCTGGAACAGAAAAATTTCAGGGACGGAGTCAGAGAAAGCCGGGAGATCTTAAAGGGAAAATGGCCCAGGGCGGTCTTACTGCTGGTAGTATTAAACCTGTTTCTGATCCTGGGGCTGGTCCTTCTTTATGGGGCAGTTATGGTGATCGCCGCCATACTGGTAACTCTTTTTGCAAAGGCTTACACAGCTACCGCAGTTATGGCAACGGTCAGTTACCGGATCGAATGGATGATCCTGTTTTTAGGCTCTGTGATGGCAGTTGTGACGGATTTTGGAGCCATGACAGTTTTGTATCATCAGTTTGGTTTCACAGTGCCAGTTCCTGCAAAGGAATATGATTTTCCAAAAAACAGGGAAGGCTATTCCAGAAAGCGCTGGTTTTTGACGTTAACAGCTGTATTTTCAGGAATTGCCGCTTTCATGGTTTTTGATATGGTGTATAATGGAAATTCGCCGGATCAGGCGATCTTGTCCCAGGTGGAGATCACAGCCCACAGGGGAAGCTCCAAACACGCACCGGAAAATACCATGGCAGCCATTGAAGAAGCAATCGGTGAAATGGCAGATTACAGCGAGATCGATGTGCAGCTGTCTAAAGACGGCGTGCCGGTGGTCTGTCATGATCTGAACCTGTCCCGTGTGGCAGGTGTAGATGTGTCTCTTAAAAACCTTACCTTTGATGAGTTAGAGCAGTTAGATGTGGGAAGCCATTTCAGTTCCCGGTTTGAAGGAGAGAAGATCCCTTCTTTAGAAGAAGTCTTAGAAGCCTGCAAAGGTCGTATCCGCTTAAATATCGAATTAAAAAGCATAGGCACCAAAAGCCCGCTTCCTGAGGTAGTAACAGAAATGATAAAAGAAATGGGAATGGAAGATCAGTGTGTGATCACCTCTGTTTCCCTGGATTATCTGAAACGGGTGAAGGAAGCAGAGCCGGAGTTAAAAACAGGTTATATCCTGGCAGCAGCCTATGGTTCTTATTATAAAAATGAATTTGTGGATTTTATCAGCATCCGGTCCAGCCTTGTGACAAAGAAGCAGATCCAGGCGGCTCATGAATATGGTAAAGCGATCCACGTATGGACGGTAAACAGCCGCTCTGAAATTGAACAGATGGCCCTGATGGGCGTAGACAATATTATCACCGATTATCCTACAAGGGCAAAAGAAGTGCTGTACCAGCCGGATGTAGCGAAAAATTTACTGACATATATCAGGCAGGTGATGAAATAGGAGGAAGATACAGTGAGAGCAGTACTGCAGAGAGTGACTAGAGCAAGTGTCACAGTAGATGGAGAAGTTTTGGGAAAAATTGGAAAAGGATTTATGATCCTTTTAGGAGTAGAAAATTCAGATACAGAAGAGATCACTGACAAAATGGCAGACAAGATCTGTAAGCTGCGTATTTTTGAAGATGAAAATGGAAAGACCAATTTAAGTCTGGCAGACGTAGGAGGAGAACTGTTGGTCATCAGCCAGTTTACCTTATATGCGGACTGCAAAAAGGGCAACCGCCCAAGTTTCGTAAAAGCCGGCGCTCCGGATATGGCAGAGCACTTATATGAACATTTTATGGAGCGGTGCAGAAATTACGTGGATGTAGTGGAAAAAGGACAGTTTGGCGCAGACATGAAAGTAGAACTGTTAAATGACGGCCCGTTTACACTGATGTTGGAAAGTGAGCAGCTTTTTAAATAGAAAAAGCGGACAGCAGAAAGGACAGTCATAGAAAGGACAGCCATGGAACTGGTATTGTATTACAGTACGGGAGATGCCTGTATGAAGAAACAGGAAATGATGATGAAAAGCGTTCTGGTGCGCATGGGGGTGAAGATCCGTAATGTAGCCCCGGATCAGGTACTGGAAAGTGTGGGATATCTGGCAGGTGTGCCCGGATTTGAAAAGCGGGAAGTATCAGAAACGCTGGAAACAGAAGAAAAACTGCCTGAGATCACAGAACCGATGCTGGTGATGCGTGACTTTACAAGCCGCAGGATCGACACCCTTCTTTTAAACCTGAGAAAGGCAAAGGTGCCGAAGATCAATTTAAAAGCCATTGTTACAGAGCAGAATGCAGGCTGGAGCTTTTATCATCTCTATGAGGAAATTGGGGAAGAGCACAGGCTGATGAATGGAGGCGCACAGTAATGGAAAATCCCACCAGGCAGAGGCAATTAGAAGAACTGGACCAGGTGGAGTTATGTACCCGCATTTTATATCAGGCCAGAAATGAGCTGTATGTAAATATGCATTTCCTGGATGTGTCTTTAAGCAGTCTTGGATTTGAAGCAGACTGGAACAGAAATGGAATGGCCTGCGACGGTGCGGTGATCTATTATGGTCCCGGATTTCTTTTAGGTCTTTACAAAAAGGGCAGGGCAGTGGTAAACCGTTATTATCTGCATACTTTGTTTCATTGTCTGTTCTGTCATCTGTATACAAGAAAGGGCAGAGAGAAAAAAATGTGGGATCTGGCCTGTGATATTGTCATGGAGTCTGTGTTGGACGGTATGTATGAAAAATGCATCCATGTTCCCCAGAGTCCTTTGCGCAGAGAAATGTATCTTCGTCTGCGCCGCTTTCTTACGGGAAATAAGAATACCGGCGCTTCCAATGAGGAAGAGCGGAAGGTAGTTCTTACAGCAGAGCGGGTATATCATGCATTAATGGAGATGGAACTTCCCAAACGGCGTATGGAGCAGTTGGAAGCAGAGTTTCATGTAGATGACCATGATCTCTGGGAGCAGGAACCGGATCCGTCAGCAGCTATGACCCGGCAGAACCAGTGGAACGATAACAGGGAGCGGATGCAGACCCAGATGGAGACTATGGGGGCTGAGGAAGAGTCAGAAAATGAACAGAGCTTATTAGACTCCATTCAGGTGGAAAATGAAGAACGGTATGATTACCGGCAGTTTTTAAAGAAATTTGCTGTTTTAAGGGAAGAAATGCAGACAGATCCAGACTCTTTTGACCAGGCATTTTACACTTACGGTCTTTCGCTGTATGGAAATATGCCCCTGATCGAGCCTTTGGAGACCAGGGAAGTGCAGAGGATCCAGCAGTTTGTCATTGTCATTGACACCAGTATGTCCTGTTCCGGGGAACTGGTACAGCGGTTTTTAGAGGAAACCTATGATGTACTTTCCCAGTCAGAAACCTATTTCCGGAAGGTACAGATCCATGTGATCCAGTGTGATGATAAGGTGCAGTCAGATGTGATCCTTACCTGTGCTGATGATCTGAAAGCCTATATGGAGCATTTTCAGATCAAAGGATACGGGGGAACGGATTTCAGACCGGCTTTTGAGTATGTCAATACTCTGAAGGTTACAGGACAGTTAAATGGATTAAAGGGGCTTATTTATTTTACAGACGGAAAAGGCATTTATCCGGTGGCAGCGCCCACTTATGATGTGGCCTTTGTGTTTATTAAGGAGAGGTTTTCAGAAGAAGATTTTCCCGCCTGGGCCATGCGGGTGGTGTTGGATGAAGAAACGTTTAATGAGCGCAGGCAGTAGAGTGCGTCAGCACGGGGTTCGTGAGTATAAAGAAAGGAACAGATCCAGTGAATATCAAACGAGCAAAAGAAGAAATAAAAGATACCATTGCGGCCTATCTTTTAAAAGATGAATTTGGAGAATATAAGATCCCGGCGATCCGCCAGAGACCGGTACTGCTCATCGGCCCTCCAGGAGTAGGAAAGACCCAGATCATGGAGCAGATCGCCAGGGAGTGTGAGATCGGACTGGTGGCTTATACCATTACCCATCATACACGGCAAAGTGCAGTAGGTCTTCCCTTTATCGAGCATAAAATATATGGTGGAAAAGAGTATTCTGTTACAGAATATACCATGAGCGAGATCATTGCTTCTGTGTATGACCGCATCCGGGAGACCGGCTTAAAAGAAGGAATTCTTTTTATTGATGAGATCAACTGTGTGTCGGAGACACTGGCGCCTACCATGCTCCAGTTTTTACAGTGTAAGACCTTTGGAAGCCATAAGGTTCCTGAAGGCTGGATCATTGTAGCAGCGGGAAACCCGCCGGAATACAACAAATCCGTCCGGGAATTTGATGTGGTCACATTGGACCGTATTAAAAAGATCATTATTGAGCCGGACTTAAATGTGTGGAAAGAATACGCCTATGCACAGAATATCCACCCGGCTATCATGTCCTATCTGAACATCCGTCCCCAGTATTTCTGTACTGTAGAGACTACGGTAGACGGCAAGCGTTTTGCCACTCCAAGAGGCTGGGAAGATCTATCCCAGCTGATCCAGGTATATGAGACACTGGGAAAGAAGACAGACCGGGATGTAGTAGGGCAGTATTTACAGCATCCCAAGATTGCAAAGGATTTTGCAAATTATCTGGAACTTTATTATAAATATCAGGATCAGTACCAGGTGGAAGAGATCCTTTCAGGCACTATCCGGGAAGAAGTCTGCGACAAGCTGCAGAAGGCACCTTTTGATGAACGTATGGCAGTAACAGGTCTTCTTCTTGCAAAGCTGACAGACGGCTTTAAGGAGTTAAAGCGGATGAATGAGACTATGACTCTTTTAATGGCCCAGTTAAAGCAGTTTAAGAAGGAACTGGATGGTGCTGATGTTCATGCCCTGGCGCCTGCTATGATCCTGGAAAGCATTGGCGCTGAGTTAGAAAGCATCCGCATCCACAAGAAAGAAAGTGGGCTTTCAGACCGCAGGCAGGATCACATTTACCGGAAAGTAAAAGAACTCTTAGAACAGTATGTACAGCAGATGAAGGCCCGGTCCTTACAGGAAAAGGAGGACAGCTGGAACTGGCTGCGGCAGCAGTTTATGGAGAAAAGCGATGCCTATGAGGATAAAAAGACGGTCTGCGGGGAACGGCTGGAACATGCCTTTGATTTTATGGAGGCAGCCTTTGCAAATGGCCAGGAACTGGTGATCTTTGTAACTGGTTTAAATACAGGGGAAGCCAGTGTGGAATTTTTAAAGGAATACAACTGTGAACGCTACTATCGTTACAACAAAGAACTCCTGTTTGATAACCAGGAAAATGAAATGAAAGAAGTGCTGGGAAAATGATGATGCAAAAAGAGAAAACAGTGGGGAAAGCAAAAACTGTGGGGACTCTTTTTTCCGGAAATGATCTGAAAAAGCTGATCTTTCCGTTGATCATTGAACAGATACTGGCGGTTTCCGTTGGTATGGTAGACACTATGATGGTATCCAGCGCAGGAGAAGCTGCTACCTCCGGTGTTTCTTTAGTAGACATTATCAATGTGCTTATTATCAATATTTTTGCTGCTGTGGCAACCGGCGGTGCGGTAGTTGCTTCCCAGTATCTGGGACAGAAGCGAAAAGATAGGGCCTGCCAGTCAGCAGACCAGCTGATCCTTGTAACAGGTGTGGTTGCTCTGGTGATCATGACTTTAAGCATCCTGTTTCGCTGGCAGATCTTAAACCTTATTTATAAGGGCGTTACAGAAGAGGTAATGAAAAATGCAGTGATCTATCTGACCATCTCTGCCATTTCCTATCCCTTCCTGGCTGTGTATAACTCCTGTGCGGCGCTGTTTCGGTCTATGGGAAACTCTAAGATATCCATGCAGGCATCCATTATCATGAATGTGATCAATGTGATCGGAGATGCTCTGTTTATCTTTGGCTTTCACTGGAGCGTGGCAGGTGCGGCAGGTGCATCCCTGATCTCCCGTATGACAGCATGTTTTATCCTGATGTGGAGACTGCGGGATCCTAAGCTGGATATCCGTATTGGAACCACCAAAGGCGTGAATATGCGCATGGTAAAGCAGATCTTACATATCGGTATCCCAAATGGAATTGAAAACAGTATCTTCCAGCTGGGCCGTGTGCTTACAGTCAGCATTATCGCCATGTTTGGAACTACACAGATCGCTGCAAATGCCATTGCAAATAACCTGGACAGTATGGGCGTTCTTCCGGGAACGGCTATGTCTCTGGCGATCATTACAGTAATTGGACGCTGTGTCGGTGCCGGGGATTTTGAACAGGCAGAATATTATGCGAAGAAAATGATGAAGCTGACTTATGTCATTAACGGAATCTGCTGTCTGGTGGTGATCCTTACCATGCCTGTTACTTTGCGGTTGTATGGAGTTTCAGGGGAAACAAGACATTTAGGAGCTGTTCTGGCCCTGATCCATAATGGCTGTGCTATCTTTTTATGGCCGGCAGGTTTCTGCCTTCCAAATGTAATGCGTGCGGCTAATGATGTAAAATTTCCGATGTGTGTATCCATTGCATCTATGTTTATTTTCCGTATTGGTTTAAGCTATGTAACAGGTGTGGCTATGGGTCTGGGAGCGATCGGTGTGTGGATCGCCATGATCATAGACTGGATCGTTCGCATCAGCTTTTTTGTTACACGGTTTTTCAGTGGAAAGTGGAAAACATTTTATCATGGGGAATAAAAGGGGGATAAAAGAAAAAATATGAATTCCAAGACAAAAGGTATTTTATGTATTGTGACAGCGGCATTTTGTTTTGCTTTTATGTCGCTGTGCGTCCGGCTGGCGGGAGATCTGCCATCTATGCAGAAGATATTGTTCCGTAATCTTTTAGCTCTGGTCATTGTTGGGGTGGGACTGATCCGTAAACCGGAGAAGATCGAAGTGCATAAAGAGGATATTAAATATCTGTTCCTTCGCTCGTTCTGCGGCACCATCGGTATTGTCTGCAATTTTTATGCCATTGACCATCTGGTACTTTCCGATGCCAATATGCTAAATAAGCTGTCACCGTTCTTTGCCATTATCTTTTCCTATTTTCTTTTAAAAGAAAAGCTGACCCTGTTTCAGGGCGTAGCGGTAGTAGTGGCTTTTATCGGTGCTTTGTTTATCATCAAGCCTACAGGAAATATGGCAAATTCCGCTGCTTTTGTCGGTATGATGGGCGGCGCAGGAGCAGGTGCTGCGTATACCTATGTGCGCCTGTTAGGAAAAAGAGGGGTCAATGGAAAATTGGTGATCATGTGCTTTTCTGCTTTTTCCTGTCTTACAGCGGCTGTATTTCTCATCGGGCATTTTGCGCCTATGGCATGGTGGCAGATCGTAGCGATGATCGGGGCCGGATTTGGCGGAGCAGGAGGACAGATCTTTGTTACCAAAGCTTACTATTATGCTCCGGCAAAAGAACTTTCTGTGTTTGATTATTCCCAGATCCTCTTTTCCGCCCTTATGGGATTTGTGGTCCTGGGACAGAAACCGGATCTGTACAGTATCCTGGGATATGTGATCATCTGCTCTACAGCGATCGTTATGTTTTTATATAATAAAAAACGGGGATAAGATTAAACAATGAAGATAACTTATATTCACCACAGCAGTTTCTTGGTAGAAACAGAGGAAAATTACTTTTTATTTGACTATTTTGAAGGAGAACTCCCGGAATTTAAGGAAGACAAGCCTCTTTTGGTTTTTGCCAGCCACCGGCATGGAGATCATTTTTCACCGGTGATCTTTGAATTAGCAGGAAAGCATAAAAAGACCGGTTTTGTACTTTCTGATGATATCTGGAAGCGGAGAGTGCCGGAAGAATTCCTTGGAAAAACCTATTTTACCGGTCCAGGAGAAGAACTGGAACTGACAGCACCTTTTACAGGAGGATCCGGTGTGAAGATCCGGGCTTTTAAATCCACAGATGAAGGCGTGGCATTTCTCATTGAAACAGAGGGAAAGCGGATCTACCATGCAGGTGATCTGAACAACTGGGTATGGGAAGGAGAGCCGGAAGCAGATAATAAGCGGATGAGCCAGCGCTTCCACCAGGAACTTGAAAAATTAAGAGGAATTCATATTGATGTGGCCTTTATGCTCCTTGATCCAAGACAGGAGAAAGATTTTTATCTGGGAATGGATGACTTTATGAGAATGGTCGGTGCAGATGTAGTATTCCCTATGCATTTCTGGGGTGATTTTGAAGTCACAGACCGTTTCAAGGTGCTGGAATGTGCAAAGGACTATAAAGACCGCATTGTAAAAATAAGTACAACAGGCGAAAGTTTTGAGATTTGAAAGAGAGGATAAAGATATGCTGCTGATCAAAAACGGACGGGTGATCGACCCGGCAGGAAAGAGCGAAAGAAACGCTGATATTGTTGTTAAAGATGGAAAAATTGAAAAAATATATTCAGAAGGAATATTACCAGCAGAGGCAGAAGCAGCTGCAGACCAGGTGCTTGATGCAAAAGGTCTTGTGGTAGCACCGGGACTGGTAGATGTCCATGTCCATTTCCGTGATCCGGGACTGACCTACAAAGAGGATATCCACACAGGAGCAGCAGCTGCTGCAAAAGGCGGTTTTACTACCGTTGTGTGTATGGCAAATACAAAGCCAATCGTAGATAACGAAGAAACTCTGCGCTATGTTCTGGAAGAAGGAAAGAAAACAGGGATCCATGTTCTCAGCTGCGCAGCGATCTCCAAAGGATTTGAAGGAAAAGAAAGAACGGACATGGAAGGCCTGTTAAAGGCAGGAGCCGCAGGATTTACAGATGACGGTATCCCGTTAATGGACGGACCTTTTGTAAAAGAGGCAATGGAAGAGGCAGCGAGACTGGATACTGTTTTAAGCTTCCATGAGGAAGATAAGACTTTTATCAAGCAGAACGGCATCAACCATGGTAAGGTGTCTGACCAGCTGGGAATTTACGGTTCTCCGGCGCTGGCAGAGGACTCCCTGGTAGCAAGAGACTGTATGATCGCACTGGCTACCGGCGCAAAGATCGATATCCAGCATATCAGTTCCGGTCATTCTGTGGAAATGGTCCGTCTGGCAAAGAAGATGGGGGCTCATGTATGGGCTGAGGTAACCCCTCATCACTTTACATTGACAGAAGATGCAGTGTTAGAACATGGCACTCTGGCTAAGATGAACCCGCCTCTGCGTACAGAGTGGGACCGTCAGATGCTCATTGAAGGCTTAAAAGACGGTACCATTGATATGATCGCTACTGACCATGCTCCTCACAGCAAAGAAGAAAAAGAAAAGCCTCTTACCGAAGCTCCAAGCGGCATCACCGGCCTGGAAACTTCCCTTGCCCTTGGCATCACCAGCCTGGTAAAACCGGGACATTTAAGTTTAACAGAATTAATGGAAAAAATGAGCCTTAATCCGGCAACCCTTTACAAGTTAGACTGCGGCCGTATGGAAGAAGGCGCACCAGCTGATTTTGTTATCTTTGATGAAAATGAAAAGTGGGTGGTAGACAGCTTTGCGTCCAAGGCAACGAACAGTCCGTTTTTAGGGGCTGAGCTGACAGGCAGAGTGAGATATACGATCTGCGATGGCAAGGTTGTGTATACACTGTAATGCCCTGCACACCCAGCGCCGTCAGGCGCTGCACGTAACTTATATCTGCGAAAAAAGGTCCGCCGACATCTGTCGGCCGGACCTTTTTTAAATTCCCTCTTTACAAAAACACTTTAGTGTGCTACCATGATAGCGTGTCAAAACGATAGCACATTAACGAACAAACCGCCTGCGTCAGCAGGCAGTAGAGCACGTAAGTGCGGGGTTCGTGAGTGCGGGTTCGTAAGAGCAGAGTTCGTGAATTTAATGTTCTCTCAGAGGACATTTTATATAAGAGGAGGAAAATTATTATGAAGAAGAGAGTATTATGTGCAGCACTTGCATCTATGATGGCATTATCCATGACAGCCTGCTCATCAGGCAGCACTGCTACTACAGCAGCTGAGACAAAGGCTTCTGAGGCAGAGACAACAACAGAAGCAGCTTCTTCTGAAGCAGAAGAAACAACAGCTGCAGCCGCAGGAACAGAAGGCGGTACACTGATCGTTGGTTTTGACCAGGATTTCCCACCAATGGGATTTTTAGGAGACAATAATGAATACACAGGTTTCGACCTGGAACTGGCACAGGAAGTTGCAAAGCGTCTGGGTCTGGAATATCAGGCGCAGCCAATTGCATGGGATGCAAAAGATATGGAACTGGAGTCTGGAAACATTGACTGTATCTGGAATGGATTTACTATGACAGGCCGTGAAGATGATTATACCTGGACCGAGCCATATATGGAAAACACCCAGGTATTTGTAGTAAGAAATGACTCCGGTATTGAAGGAAAAGATGGTCTTGCAGGAAAAGTAGTAGAGTGCCAGGCAGACTCTTCCGCAGAAGCAGCATTAAAAGAAGACCCGGATCTGACAGCTACCTTTGGACAGCTTTTAACTACTGCTGATTACAACACTGCATTTATGGATCTGCAGCAGGGTTCTGTAGATGCCATTGCCATGGACGTGATCGTAGCAGGTTATCAGATCCAGCAGAGAAAGGCAGACTTTAAGATCTTAGACGACTCCCTTTCCGCAGAAGAGTATGGTGTAGGCTTTAAGAAAGGCAATACCGAATTAAGAGATAAAGTTCAGGCAGCTCTGGAAGATATGGCAAAAGACGGAACTTTAAAAGAGATCTCTGAAAAGTGGTTCGGAGAAGACGTTACTACCATTGGTAAGTAATAAGTTTTAGGTCTGAAACAGATATAATGAATTTTTAGGGGAGTGCAGTTGACAACTGCGCCCCCTTGTTCTATGATAAAGACTCTACCATACGTCCGCACTATGCGGACATAAAAGAAACACGTAAGAAACATTTTGAAAGCAGGTACAGATATGGGTAAAATGACGATCCAGCAGATCCTTATGCAGCTGGCAGGAGGTATGGGAACCAGTATACAGATTTTTGCAGTGACCCTTATTTTTTCACTGCCCTTAGGCCTTTTTGTAGCCCTGGGCCGTATGTCAAAAAATAAACTCCTTCAGGCTGTGATCAAGGTATATATTTCCATCATGCGAGGTACTCCGCTGATGCTGCAGCTGCTGGTAGTTTATTTTGGACCTTACTATATTTTCGGTATGCGTGTAGGCAACAGCTATCGCCTCTGGGCTGTATTTATCGGATTTGTGATCAACTACGCAGCTTATTTTGCAGAGATCTACCGCAGTGGTATCCAGTCTATGCCTGTAGGTCAGTATGAGGCAGCAAAGCTGTTAGGATACAGCAAGTCCCAGACATTTATCAAGATCATCCTTCCTCAGGTGATCAAAAGGATCCTTCCTTCTGTAACCAATGAGGTGATCACACTGGTAAAGGATACTTCCCTGGCATTTACTTTAAGTGTTATGGAAATGTTCACAACAGCAAAAGCACTGGCTTCTTCCCAGGTAAGCATGATGCCTTTTGTTGCAGCCGGTATTTTCTATTATGTATTTAACCTGGTAGTAGCCATGTTCCTTGAATGGCTGGAGAAAAAACTGGATTATTACCGTTAGTGTGTACTAAAAACTGGAGGATTGTGGATAATGAAATTATTAGAGATCAATCATGTGGAAAAGTCCTTTGATGACCTGAATGTTCTTAAGGATATATCATTAAGTGTGGAAGATGGAGAGATCGTTTCCATCATCGGCCCTTCCGGTTCCGGAAAATCCACTCTGCTGCGTTGCGCTACCATGTTGGAGACTATGGATAGCGGAGAGATCGTTTATCTGGGTAAAAAAGCGGTATGGAGCGATGAAAACGGAAAGTTAAACTATGCAGACAAGAAAGATTTAAAAGAGATCCAGAGCCAGTATGGCCTGGTATTCCAGAACTTTAACCTGTTTCCCCATTTTTCTGTATTAAAGAACATTACAGATGCCCCGATCCATGTACAGAAAAGGGACAAAGAGGAAGTTTACAAAGAAGCAAGGGAACTTCTGAAAAAAATGGGTCTGGAAGATAAAGAAAATGCCTATCCCTGCCAGTTATCCGGCGGACAGTGCCAGCGAGTAGCCATTGCAAGAGCTCTGGCGTTAAAACCAAAGATCCTGTTCTTTGATGAGCCCACATCTGCTCTGGATCCGGAGCTGACGGGAGAAGTATTAAAGGTTATCAAGTCCCTGGCAGATCTGCACATAGCCATGGTCATCGTAACCCATGAAATGGCCTTTGCAAGAGATATTTCCCACCGCGTCATCTTTATGGCAGGTGGTGTGATCGTAGAAGAAGGAGCACCGGAAAAGGTATTTGCTTCTGACAATGAAAGAACCAGAAGTTTCCTGGGAAGATATGGAAATCTGCTGTAGGAAATGAGATCTTAACTTTAATATTGCATTATAACTTAAAATAAGTTAAAGTACGAAAAAAGAGTTATAAAAGAGACAATTATATAGATTATTTTAATAAGCTGCCGGTGACTGTAAAGCAATAGTCATCTGGCAGCTAAAATTATTTTATATAAAGATTTTTGATTTTATCACTTCCCCTTCCGGATCTCCAACGGGAAGTTCGCATTATCAGAAGTAACATAAGTAACGATCACAGAGTCTCCGCTGTCACTGGTAAGCGCGTTTTCATCGGAAGGACAGTTATCTTTAATAAATCCGATCTCTCTGCCATCACTTGTCTGGATCATGAAGGTGCTCATGGCGTTGCTGGTGGTGATGCCTTCGTCAGTGGAAATGGTCCATTCTTCCTGTTCCGGGAAAGCGACGATATAAGCTGCTTTTTCAGGATCGCCGGAGGCGTCTTTCATACAGGCAATGGCAATCTGGATATTCTTTTCAATCTCTGTTTCCACATCGCGGATATCAGAAAGAGCGATGGTATATTCATTTCCGTCATCGGCCAGTAAGGTAAAGGCAGAGCCGTCTTTTTCTGCTTTTGTAACCGTTCCCTGGAGCATATAGAATTTTGTGCTTTCTGTATCTTCCGGGACCTGTGTTTCGGATGGAGTTTCGTCTGGTTTGGTGGTTTCCTCTGCGGAAGCCTCAGTCTGGCTTTCGGTCTGTGTGGGCGCTGTTGTATCAGCAGGCGCATCTGGTTTTTTGCCGCAGGCGGACATCATAATCGTACCGGCTGCAAGGAGTATTACAAGGTCATACACATGTCTTTTTTTCATAATGATGATTCCTCTTTTCTATAAAGATCTATAAATATCTGTAAGCTCAGTAAATGGAGTAATATTCAGGTTAATTCCATGGTAACATTCCCGCCCCCAAAATTCAATTAAGATTCCTTTAAGTTTATTTTTTGCTCTGTTCATAAAAACAGCAAAGCTTTCTAAAAAAAGAGCAAAGAAGAAAAATAAGCAAAGATGTTATATTGGATACAACAAAGGAACATGAAAAATGTTCAAATAACGAAAATAACTGAAAACAAGATCAAACCAAGGATAAAACGAAGAAAAACAGGAGGAAATGGCATGGGGGCTATTCAGTTGAAAAATGTAACAAAGAAGTTTGGTGACCAGATGGTCATTGATGATTTGAACTTAAGCATAGAAGACGGCAGCTTTACTGTTCTGGTAGGACCGTCCGGCTGTGGAAAATCCACAACACTGCGTATGATCACAGGACTTGATGAACCGACTTCCGGAGATATTTACATTGACGGAAAGAAGATCAACGACTTAACACCAGGAAAAAGAGACATTGCCATGGTTTTCCAGAACTATGCTCTGTATCCGACCATGACAGTCCGTGAAAATATCGAATTTGGTCTGGAAAACAAGAAAGTGCCAAAAGAAGAGAGAAAGAAAAGAGTCCAGGAGATCTGCGAGGTAGTAGGCCTAACTCAGTACCTGGACCGTAAACCGGCTACACTTTCCGGTGGCCAGAGACAGAGAGTTGCACTTGCAAGAGCCATGGTAAAGCAGCCAAAAGTATTCTTAATGGACGAGCCGCTGTCAAACCTGGATGCAAAGCTGCGTGGACAGATGCGTGTGGAGCTGATCGGTTTACATAAAAAACTGGGAACCACTTTCGTATATGTAACCCATGATCAGGTAGAAGCAATGTCTATGGCAGATGATATTGTACTGATGAAAGATGGCTACATTGTACAGCAGTCCAGCCCAAGAGAACTGTATAACAATCCAAACTGCGTATATGCAGCACAGTTTATAGGCACTCCTCAGATGAACATTGTAAAAGACATTCTGCCGGAAGGAATGCAGGTTGGTTTCCGTCCGGAGAAAGTATACTTAAAAGAAGTAGAAGAAGAGCATGTAGAGATAAGTGCTAAGATCGCTACCAAGGAAATGCTTGGTTCTGAGATCATCTACTCCTTAGACAGTCCGGCAGGAAAGCTGATGGCAAAATCTGATTATGAAGCAGAAGACGAAAGCACCTTAAAACTGTCTATTCCTGTAAAGAACATGTATCTGTTTGATAAGGATGGAAAGCGGATCACCTTAGATGACGAACGCAGACTGATGATCCATGCTGGATTTGCAAAACTTGCAGGCCGGGAGGTGTAAGCAGTGGATAAGAAAAAACGAAGCGTCAGCGAAAAGCGGGACCGCATGCTGGGATTTGTTACCGCTATGCCGGCAATGATCTTACTGTTTGTCTTCACTGTATATCCGGTATTTTACCTGATCTATTATTCCATGTTTTCCGGAAGCCTGATCTCCGCGAAGAAAACCTTCGTGGGACTGGACAACTACAAAGAACTGTTTGGTTCAGAAACATTCCGGATGGTACTTGTAAATACCGTTGTTTATACAGTACTGTTCGTCAGTCTGACCATGGTGCTGGCAGTGATCATTGCAGTATGGTTAAACGGCTCCAAACATAAGAAATTAAACAACATGGTAGAGGGCTTTATCTTTACCCCTCATGTTATTTCCATGGTTTCCGTATCCATCGTATTCTTATGGCTGATGGACCCGGATACCGGATTTTTAAACATGGTCATCACAAAGCTGGGATTTGCAAAATTCCCATTTCTTTCCAGCCCATCCACTTCCATGTTTTCACTGGTTCTGGTAATGGTATGGAAAAGCGTTGGTTACTATGTACTGCTGATCATGGCAGCCCTTCAGACGGTTCCTTCTAATATTTACGAGGCAGCAGAACTGGATTCCACTCCAAAGTGGAGAGTGTTTTTCAAGATCACTCTTCCAATGATCTCACCGACCATCCTGTTTACCTCTGTTGTGGCATCCATTGCATCTTTCAAGATCTTTGACTCCGTTAACGTTATGACACAGGGCGGACCGGTAGACTCTACCAATACACTGGTTTACTACATTTATTCCTTTGCTTTCCGCTACGGAAAACCGGGTATGGCCTGTGCGGCAGGTGTGATCTTACTGATCCTGGTATGCATCATGACCTACGTTCAGTTCGGTGTAGGAAAGAAACGTGTACATTATCAGTAAAATTTCCACAGTTTACGATATAATTAAGGAGGAAAAATCATGGAAGAAAGCAGGGGCGCACTTCTTTTTCAGAAAGTATGCCATATCCTGAACATTATTTTAAAAGTGGCTGTTATGGTCATCATAGCATTCCCATTTTACTGGATGGTCAGCACGTCATTAAAGGACTATACCGAGGCGCTGCAGTTCCCGCCTACCCTATTCCCATCCAGTCTTCACTGGGAAAACTACGCTCATGTATTTGAGATCGTTCCCATTGGATTATATTTTAGAAACTCTGTTGTAGTCAGCCTTTGTGTGCTGGTTCTCCAGTATCTGATCATTGTACCGGCTGCTTACAGCTTTGCAAGACATGAATATTTCGGAAAAAATATCTTTTTTGGAATTGTACTGTTAGGATTAATGATCCCGCAGCAGATCACCTTCCTTCCGGTTTACCTGATGTTCAGCCGGATGAAGATGTTAAAAACATTTATACCGTTAATATTACCATTTATTTCCAATCCATTTGGTATTTTCATGCTCCGCCAGTATTTTATGCAGATCCCTCAGGAAGTCATTGAGGCTGCAAGACTGGACGATGCAGATAACCGTAAGATCATGTTCAAGGTAATGATGCCTATGGCAAAACCGGCTCTGATCACCATCGGCCTTCTGTCCTTCATCTCTACCTGGAACAACTACTTCTGGCCGTTGATCATGACCTCCAGTGAGACACTTCGTACACTGCCTGTAGGTATCGCAGCCCTTAAATCTTCTGAGACTTTACAGATGTGGCACATTATCATGGCAGGAAACGTAGTTTTAGTACTGCCGATCCTGATCGTATACATGCTGGCAAGCCAGAAGATCCGTAATTCCTTTGTATATTCCGGTATTAAGTAAATTATAAATAAAAAGTATATTAAACAAACACAGGAGGAAAGAAAATGAAAAGAAAAGTAGCAGGAGTATTGGCAGCAGCTATGGCAGCTGGTATGTTAGCTGGATGCGGCAGTTCCGCAAAACCGGCTGATACTACAGCAGCAAAGGCAGAGGACACCAAGGCAGCAGAGGGAAGCACAGAAGCAGCTGCAGCAGATAACGGTGACAAGATCACTATCGAGTTCTGGCACTGCATGGGTTCTTCCAACGGAGAACTGATCCAGCAGATCACAGACTCCTTTAACGAGTCCCAGGACAAGATCTTTGTAAAAGCAGTACATCAGGGTTCTTACACAGACGCAGGTACTAAGATGCAGGCCGCTTTAGCAGCTGGCGAAGCTCCTGTTTTAGCTCAGATGGAGATTGGTATGTTAGGAATTTTCGCTGACGCAGATCAGTTAGTTGACCTTCAGAAGTTCGTAGATGAAGAGAACTACGATATGAGCGATTTCATGCCAGGTCTGTTAGACGCTTCCTACTATGATGGAGCATTAGTAGCCCTTCCTCATTCCCGCAGCGTTCCGGTACTGTACTACAACAAGGATCGTTTCAAAGAAGCAGGTCTGGAAGAAGCTCCTGTAACCTGGGATGACTTAAAGGCAGACGCTAAGGCTCTTACTGGAAACGGTTCTTATGGATATTCCTGCCCACTGGATCAGTGGTATTACATGTCACTGGTTATGAACGCAGGCGGAACCATTTTCAATGAGACAGAAGACGGCATCGGATTTGCAGGCGATCCTGGAACAAAGCCACTGTATCTGTGGAAAGAAATGATCGCAGACGGAACCATGCATGTTCCATCCGGTCAGGATTACAACTCTTCTGAGGCTTGCAGAAATGCATTTGCAGGCGGCACAGCAGCTATGATCCAGCAGAGCAGTGCTCAGTTAAAGGGATTAGAGAAGACCTGTGAATTTGAAGTTGGTGTAGGTGCAGTTCCTCAGGATACCACACTTTCCTATCCTGCAGGTGGTTCTAACCTGTTAATGTTCAAGGGCCACAGCGAAGAAGAAGAGAAGGCTGGCTGGGAGTTCTTAAAGTACATGACCAACACCGAAAATGCAGTACGCTGGGCAAATGGTACCGGATATCTTCCTACCAGACAGAGCTGCATAGACTCTGAAGAATACAAGAAGATGGTAGAAGAAGATCCAAATCTTCAGATCATCGTAGATCAGGTACAGTACAGCACCTATAAGACACCATTTATCCCACAGTATCAGGAAGCAAAAGAAATCTTCGCAAACGAGATCCAGAAGTGCATCCTGGAAGACAACTACACCCCAGAGCAGGCAGTTTCCAGCATGGAAGAGCGTGTAGCTAAATTATTCAAATAAGTAAGTCGCGCAGTCAAAAACAAGGGGCTGCGAAGCAGACATACACCCGGCAGATCCAACAGGTTTGCCGGGTGTTTTGTATACTGGGGAATTTATAATATGAGAAAAATTCCAGTCAAGTAAAAATTTTGTAAAGATTGACAAAAATTAAACTTTTACCAGCAATAAAATTGTGCTATAATTCAATATTAATCAGACGAAGAGGTTACATATGAAACAAAAGAAAGTACAGTCCCTTTCCAGAAAATTATTTGTAAATTTTATCCTCAGCTGTCTCCTTCCAATTGTAGTGGTCAGCTTTCTGGTGTCCTATCTGTTTGGAACTTACCAGTATCAGGAGATACGCAGCCGGGCGGAGAATAATACGAAACTGATCTCGGCATACATGACAAAATATCTTAACGATATTGATAACCTGACAAAAGCACCTTATTATCATTCCTTTTTTCAGTCCAGGACGCCTTTTGAGGACCTGACACCCTATGACCAGAACAAGGTAGGAGAAGAAATTGGAAAACTTTTACAGCTGACTACCTATTCCAGAGAAGATTTTGGGGATATGTTAGTCATGTCAGACGGAAATGTGCTGTATTTTAACACGTCTGACTGGTATCAGTATCTTCCAACCATCCACCCTCTTACAGGCCGCAGCTGGTATCAGTCGGCTCTTGACAAAAACGGCCGGGTGGCTATTATCCCGGAAAAAGATATGACAGGGGCAGATGAAGAAGAAGAACTGGATACAGGAAGTTTTTACATATCCAGAAAATTAAACAACATGTTCCTTCAGGATCAGGAAAATGTGATCATGCTGAACTTAAAAACAGATGATTTTGAAAATCTGTTCTCCAGCCTTACCAGCAAGGCGCCTCTGATCATTGCGTTTACAAATGACGAAGATCAGCTGATCTATTCCAATAAGCCTCTTACAAAGACTCAGACTGCAGCTTTAAAGCAGCAGAAAGTAAACTATGACCACAGAAACTGGCTGTGTTTTTCACAGACCTTAGAGCATTATCCTCTAACGGTCCATGTACTGCTGTCTGCGTCCTATGTGATAGACCGTATGGCCATTTTCCTGTTTATGGCAGCAGCCTGCTGTCTGTTATGCTCCATCCTGGGATATGCCATGTTTAAGAAAAATAATTACTGGATCGAGCGCCCTACCTATCATATTAAGGCAGTCCTTGGAGAACTCCAGGTGGGCAACTTAAATTCACGGTGTGAGCCATTGGTGATCCGTGAGTTTAATGAGATCGGAACTTCTATTAATGCCATGGCAAAGCAGCTCCAGGAGACCATCCGCAATGAATATGAGCTGAAGCTGGCCCAGAAAAACCTGCAGTTACAGGCGCTCCAGTCCCAGATCCAGCCTCATTTTATCATCAATACCATTTACAGCTTTATTACCTTAAACCAGATCGGGGAGCAGGAGGCTTTAAATGATGCTTTTTACTCCTTTGCCCATCTGCTGCGGTATGTGTTAAGCCGCAGCCGGGAGACTACTTTAGGGGCAGAACTGGACTTTTTAAATGATTACTGTTCCCTGTGCCTGCTGCGTTTTGGAAACCGGCTTTCCTATGAGATCAACTGTTCGGAAGAGTTTAAGTCCCTTTCCATGCCAAAGCTGTTATTGCAGCCTCTGGTGGAAAATGCAGTGATCCATGGCATAGAGCCCAGCGAAGTTCCATGTAAATTGTTTGTAGAGGCAGAACGTCACGGAAACAGTCTGTACATTCTTATTGAGGATGATGGTGTGGGATTTAAAGAGGAAGAATTAAACTCCCCGGAGTCCATTGGAATAAAAAATGTAGAAAACAGGATCAGCCTGTGGGGACCTGATATCCGGCTTTATATTTACCGTATAGATGGACGAACCATTCAGGTACTGATCGTTCCTTTCAAGGAGGAAAAACATGAAGATACTGGTGATCGACGATGAACCGCTGATCCATATTTCCATAGAAAAACTGATCCAGGCATGTTCCAAAGAAGACGAGGTCCTTCATGCCTATAATGGCCATGAGATGTTAAAAATGCTGGAAGAACATGAGATCGCCATGGCATATGTAGATATTAAGATGCCGGGGCCTTCCGGACTGGAAGCCATAAAACTGGGGAAGGAAATATCTCCGGATACCCGTTATTATATCATGACCGGCTTCAATGAATTTGAGTATGCCAAGCAGGCGGTAAAGCTGAAAGTGGAAGATTATCTGATGAAGCCTTTGGATAAAAAGACGATCCAGGAGACCATTACGGCGGTACGCCTGCAGCAGTATCTGGCAGGAGAGCGGAGAAAAAATCTGTTCCGTACCTGGCTGGAAAGTGCTTTGAATGGAAGAAATATCGGACTGGGGGAATATAAGGGTTATTTCTGCGGGCTGCTGATGATCACAGTGGATGGAGAAAACCTGGTTTCCGATCCGATCCCGGCTCTGTTTCAGGGATATGAGGATCATGTAGTTTCTGTATTCAGTGATAACAGTTTGAAACTTCTCTGTTTTTCGGAAAAAGGAGAAGGGATACAGGAGATCTACAGGACTTTATCTGCCCGGACATTTGCAGAAGGAATGACCTGTTTTGGCACCTCTGTTACAAGGGACATGGAAAACCTGAGGGAAGACCTTGGAAATCTGGAAGAACTCAGTTGCCTGCGGGTAATAAAAGGAACCGGGCGTTTTTATTATCTCAGTCCTCTTTTAGATGAAGAGGAAGAAAAAGTGGAGTTCGGCCGCAGATGCTTAAAGTGGCAGGAGGCATGGAAGAGCGGAGATTACAACAGCTTTTCCAGTTTATCTTCCTGGATCGGGAAAAAGATGGAGGAAAAGGAATGGATCGGGCGGTCAAGAAAAAATATTGCCAGTTTTTTCAGTCTGGTCTTAAAAACTCCGGTTTCAGAAAACATGGATCAAAAAGAACTGAAAAACTTCCTGGAGCAGAAATCCAGAAGCCTTTTAAGCAGTCCTTCTGAGGACTCCAGGATCAATTCCATGATCCGTTTTATTGAGGAACATTACCGGGAAGATATTTCAGCGGCAGATCTTTCCGAGCGGTTCGGTCTGTCTGCCAGTTATATCAGCAGTCTTTTAAAAACAGCGCTGGGCGTGCGCTACAGTGATTACGTGGCTGGGCTTCGCTTAAACCATGCAAAAGAGCTTCTGGCAACCACCCATATGACGGTAAAGGATATTACCGTAGAATGTGGCTGGTACAGTCAGAGTTATTTTACAAAGCTGTTTATAGAAAGAGAAGGCTGTACGCCGGTGGAATACAGGAAATCATTTGGAAAATGAGCACAGATGCCTGAAAAATGAGCAAAACCAGGTGGATATGGATGGGCTATACTGGTATTAAGAGAGAAGAAAAGATCAGCATATAAAAGCTACACAGTATAAGAGACAGGATCAGGAGGGACATGAAGATGGTAGCAGAAATGATAACAAAAATAGGGATACCGTCAGATGCGGAGTTATTTTTGCGAGTGATCGTAGCCAGCGTATTGGGGTATATGATCGGCTATGAGCGAAAGAACAGGGATAAAAGCGCCGGTATGAGGACACATGCCATTGTAGCGTTGGGGGCGGCGCTTATGATGGTAGTATCCAAGTATGGTTTTTACGATGTAGAAAAGGTAGATTCCTCCCGTGTGGCGGCACAGATCGTATCCGGTGTAGGTTTCCTGGGTGCAGGTGTGATCTTTGTCCGCAATAATACAGTCAGCGGTCTGACTACAGCAGCGGGACTGTGGACCACAGCTGGCGTGGGAATGGCAGTGGGAGCAGGAAAGTATGGTATTGGTGTCTGCGCCGGTATACTGGTAGTAGCGATCCAGGAGATCCTTCACAGAACCTCTTTCCTTACGGCAGAACCCATACGGGGTTTTCTTAAGATGACCTGTACGGATTATGAAAATGTGATCGCGGATATCCAGATGCATTTTTCAGAAGAAAAGGTCAAGATTTCAAATCTGAAGGTGGGAAAAGGCAAGAATGGTACAAAGATAGAACTGGAAGTAGTATATCCGCCTTTATATGATAAGAATGCAATGCTGTTAAAACTGGCAGCGGATGAACGGATCACCGGCATCAGCGGATAACTGACGGAGAAATAGCTTATAAATAGTCTGCAAATGGGGAATTTCCTGTAAAAAGACCTTGCAAAATGCAGTGTTTCCCTGTACAATCTGATATTGAGCGAAGAATGTATTTTTCAGGTCATCCTGTAAGTACATAAGACAGAAAAGAGGGGACAGCAAATGCCCCCTCTTTTAGCGGAAACAAAAACAACAGATTTATTTATAAGAAAGGTAAATGACATGATAAGTGCAAATAATATTTCCCTTCGTGTAGGCAAGAAAGCATTGTTTGAAGATGTAAATATCAAGTTTACAGAAGGCAACTGTTATGGACTGATCGGTGCAAACGGCGCCGGAAAGTCTACATTTTTAAAGATCCTTTCCGGACAGTTAGAGCCAACCAGCGGTGAGGTTGCCATCACTCCGGGACAGAGACTTTCCTTCTTACAGCAGGACCATTTCAAATATGATGAGTACACCGTTCTGGATACTGTTATCATGGGAAATGCAAGACTGTACCAGATCATGAAGGAAAAGGAAGCCATCTACATGAAGGAAGACTTCACAGATGAAGATGGTATCAAGGCAGCAGAACTGGAAGGTGAGTTCGCTACCATGAACGGCTGGGAAGCTGAGTCTGACGCAGAGAACCTGTTAAATGGTCTTGGCATTGGTACTGAATTCCACTATGCACAGATGAGCACTCTGTTAGGTGCACAGAAGGTCAAAGTTTTACTGGCACAGGCACTGTTTGGAAATCCTGACATCCTGCTTCTTGACGAGCCTACCAACCACCTGGATCTGGATGCCATCGCATGGTTAGAGGAGTTCCTGATCAACTTTGAGAATACCGTTATCGTAGTATCCCATGACCGTTATTTCTTAAATAAAGTCTGCACACAGATCGCTGATATCGACTACGGCAAGATCCAGCTGTACGCTGGTAACTACGACTTCTGGGTTGAGTCCAGCCAGCTGATCATCAAGCAGATGAAGGAAGCAAACCGTAAGAAGGAAGAGAAGATCAAGGAATTACAGGAATTTATCCAGCGTTTCTCTGCAAATGCTTCTAAGTCCAAGCAGGCTACTTCCCGTAAGAGAGCCTTAGAGAAGATCCAGTTAGATGACATCAAGCCATCCAGCAGAAAGTATCCATATATCGACTTCCGTCCGGCCCGTGAGATCGGAAATGAAGTTCTTACTGTAGAACACTTAAGCAAGACTATTGATGGTGAGAAGATCTTAGACGATATCTCCTTTATCCTTGGAAGAGAGGACAAAGTTGCTTTAGTTGGACCAAACGAGCGTGCAAAGACTGTATTATTCAAGATCCTTGCAGGTGAAATGGAGCCAGATGAAGGAAGCTACAAGTGGGGACTTACAACCACCCAGTCTTACTTCCCGAAGGATAACTCCGCTGAGTTTGCAAATGATGACACCATTGTTGAGTGGCTGACCCAGTATTCTCCTGAGAAGGACGTAACTTATGTACGTGGTTTCTTAGGACGTATGCTGTTTGCAGGCGAAGACGGTGTTAAGAAGGTTAAGGTATTATCCGGTGGTGAGAAAGTACGTTGTATGTTATCCAAGCTGATGATCTCCGGCGCAAATGTACTGATGTTAGATGAGCCGACTGACCACCTGGATATGGAGTCTATTGACGCATTAAACCGTGGTATGATCAAGTTCCCAGGCGTGATGATCTTCTCATCCCGTGACCACCAGATCGTACAGACCACTGCTAACCGTATTATGGAGATCATCAACGGCAAGCTGATCGATAAGATCACTACCTACGATGAGTATCTGGAAAGCGATGAAATGGCACGTAAGAGATTTACCTTCACTGTAACTGAAAGTGATGAAGAGGATGACTAATCATTCGGATAAAAAATAGGATCAAAAGCGGTCGCCCCTTTGGGGCGGTCGTAGTATAAAGAACGATAAGAGTAAGGAGGGCAGGAACCGGGAAGTGCTGGGACCTGCCTTTCTGCCATTTCTAGGGGTGTTTTCCCCGCAGCGCGGGGAAGGTACACAGCAGCGGAAAATAAGCGAAAAAGAGAGAAAAGAGGAAATAACCATGGAAAAGATCGCAAGTTTTACCATCGACCATATTAAATTACAGCCGGGAGTTTACGTATCCAGAAAAGACAAAGTAGGAGACAGCACCGTTACCACCTTTGATCTGCGTATGACTTCCCCAAACGAAGAACCTGTTATGAACACCGCAGAAATGCACACCATCGAGCATCTGGGTGCTACCTTTTTAAGAAACCACAAGGATTTTGGAGACAAGACAGTATACTTTGGACCGATGGGCTGCAGAACCGGTTTTTATCTGCTTTTAGCAGGTGATTATGAGTCAAAAGACATTCTGCCATTAGTAGTAGAAATGTATGAATTTGTCCGTGACTTTGAAGGGGAAGTACCAGGCGCATCTCCAAAAGACTGCGGCAATTACCTGGATATGAACCTGGGAATGGCAAAATATCTGGCTGCAAAGTATCTGAAGGTGCTGACCCATATTGATGAGTTCCCGGAGTCCAGACTGGTTTATCCAGAATAAGGGAGAGTATTTTGCCTCGCTTCGCGGGGCAGTGGAGTGCAACAGTTTTCCCGCTTTATGCGGGGATGTGTTATCAGCACAACTGCTTTCCCCGCCATAAGGCGGGGGCGTTGCCATACAGCAAAAGGAGAAACAATTATGAAAAAACTCATATCCTGGAATGTAAACGGTCTGCGTGCCTGCGTGGGAAAAGGCTTTATGGACTTTTTCAATGAGGTAGATGCAGATGTATTCTGTATACAGGAAAGTAAGCTGCAGGAAGGCCAGATCGATCTGGATCTGCCGGGCTATCACCAGTACTGGAACTATGCTGAGAAAAAAGGCTATTCCGGCACAGCCATGTTCACAAAAGAAGAGCCTATCTCTGTTTCCTATGGCCTTGGCATTGAGGAACATGACCATGAAGGCAGAGTCATCACAGCTGAATTCCCAGAGTATTACATTGTCACCTGCTATACTCCAAACTCCAAAGATGGTCTTGCCAGACTGGATTACCGTATGACCTGGGAAGATGCATTTTTAGCATATCTTAAAAAGCTGGAAGAGAAAAAGCCGGTGATCTTCTGCGGCGATTTAAACGTAGCCCACAAAGAGATCGACCTGAAAAATCCAAAGACTAACCGGAAGAATGCGGGCTTCACTGATGAAGAAAGAGGCAAGTTCACGGACCTTTTAAATGACGGTTTTATTGATACCTGGCGCTACTTCTACCCGGATACAGAAGGGATTTACTCCTGGTGGTCCTACCGTTTTAAAGCAAGAGAGAAGAACGCAGGCTGGCGTATTGACTATTTCTGTGTCAGCGAAAGCTTAAAAGATGAGCTGGAGAGCGCAAAGATCCATACAGAAGTGTTTGGTTCTGACCACTGCCCAGTAGAATTAGTGATCAAAAAATAGTATAATGAATTAACGAACAAACCGCCTGCGTAAGCAGGCAGTGGAGCACGTTAGTGCGTGTTTGTGAGTGAACTAGAACGAACCCAAAATTCAACAATCAATAAAGAAATAGTTAGGATCAATTACATGAATTTACTTACCATCGAACATTTAACAAAATCCTATACAGAACGCCTGCTGTTCAACGACACTGCTTTTTCTATCAACGAAGGAGAAAAAGTGGGTCTCATCGGTATCAACGGCACAGGAAAATCTACCTTGTTACGGATCGCTGCAGGTCTGGAGGAGCCGGATGGCGGTACGGTTGTAAAAGGCCGCAGCCTGTATATCCGCTATCTGCCCCAGATCCCGGAATTTACCCCTGGAGATACCATTCTTGACAGCATTGTAAGGGACAATAAAAACGAGCCTCATTTCAGCTCTGTGGAAGAGTTAAAGGCTTCTGCCAAGACCATGTTAAACCGTCTGGAGATCGAAGATTTTGACGCGAAAGTGGAGACTCTTTCCGGCGGACAGAGAAAACGTGTGGCTCTTGCAAGCGTTCTTTTAAGTACAGCAGATCTGCTGATCCTGGACGAGCCTACCAACCACCTGGACAGCCAGATGGCTGACTGGCTGGAAGGTTATTTAAAGGCATTTAAGGGCGCTCTTTTAATGATCACCCATGACCGTTATTTCCTGGACAGCGTTACCAACCGTATTGTAGAGCTGGACAAGGGAAAACTGTACAGTTATCAGGGCGGTTATGAGAAATATCTGGAATTAAAGGCAGAGCGTTTAAGCATGGCAGAGGCAGCAGAGCGCAAGCGCCAGTCCATCCTGCGCACAGAGATCGCCTGGATGCAGCGTGGTGCCAGAGCCCGTTCTACCAAGCAGAAAGCCCATATCCAGAGGTATGAGCAGCTTCGTGACCAGGAAGGTCCGGAGTATGACAGAAATGTACAGCTGGAGTCCATTGGCAGCCGTTTGGGACGTACTACCGTAGAGCTGAAGGACATCTGCAAATCATATGGTGATAAGGTGCTGATGAAAGATTTCACCTATATCTTCCTGAAAAATGACCGTGTAGGTATCATCGGTCAGAACGGCAGCGGAAAGTCTACTTTGATGAAGATCATTGCAGGCTGGGTACAGCCGGACTCCGGTACAGTAGAGATCGGCCAGACTGTAAAGCTGGGTTATTTCTCCCAGGAAAATGAGGCTATGGACGAAAGCCTGAAGGTGATCGACTATATCCGCAATGCAGCAGAGTACGTAAAGACAAAAGACGGCAGCATCAGCGCCAGCCAGATGTTAGAGCGTTTCCTGTTCCCTTCCAGTATGCAGTATACAACCATTGGAAAGCTGTCCGGAGGTGAAAAACGCCGTCTGTACCTTCTGCGTATCCTTATGGAAGCACCAAATGTACTGATCCTGGACGAGCCGACCAATGACCTGGACATCCAGACGCTGATCTTACTGGAAGATTATCTGGATACATTCCCTGGTATTGTGATCACTGTATCCCATGACCGTTATTTCCTGGACCGTGTGGTAAACCGCATTTTCGCTTTTGAGGGAAATGGTGTGGTGCAGCAGTATGAGGGTGGTTTTACCGATTATCAGCGTGCATGGAATGAGCGTCATCCACAGATCAGTGGAAATGGGGCTGGAGCCGGAAATGCAGGTTCTGGAAAGGCATCCGATAAAGATACTGACGAAGAAAACGCTGCAAATGCAAAGGCAGTGAACAAAAATAACTGGAAAGAGACTTCCGGTGCCCAGAAAAAGCTGCGTTTAAGCTACAAAGAGCAGAGAGAATGGGAGACCATTGAAGGGGATATTGCAGGTCTGGAAGAGGCCATTGCAGCCCTGGAAACAGAGATCGAGAAATCTGCCAGCAATTATACCCGTCTCAATGAACTGATGAAAGAAAAGACAGAAAAAGAGGCACAGTTAGAGGAAAAAATGGACCGTTGGATGTATCTGACGGATCTGGTGGAACAGATTGAAAGCCAGAAATAGGCCAAAATCTGAAAGGCAGCTTCTTTGCGGCAATGCCGCGCAGCAGGATTTGGGATTTGACAGTGCAAATAAAGGAAATGGGATTGAAAGGCGGCAATATATGAAAAGAGAGTATAGCATAGAGACAAATGAGAGAAAAATCTATCCCCTGGGAGTGACAAAGACTCCGGGGGGATTTGATGTAGCATTTGTTTCTGAGAAAAGTCCGGCATTGCTGCTTTTTGAAAAGGGAAGCAGAAAACGGATGGCCAGACTTGCATTTCCGGAAAATGCCCGTATGGGGAATGTGCATTTCATGACGGTAAAAGGGGATTTTACCGGATTGGAATACGCTTTTGAGGAAGATGGAAAAGAGATCTCTGATCCTTTTGGAACCTGTTTTACAGGACGGGAAAAATGGGGAGACGAGAAGGCAGCAGGGCAGGCACTTCACACACCTTTTGAAGCAGTGAAAGAAGCCTTTGACTGGGAAGATGACAAGCGGCCTGAGATCCCAGCCAATGAGTGTATTGTATACAAGATACACCCGAGAGGTTTTTCAAAACATGTCTCATTTAAAGGGGAAAGCTGGAAAAGGGGAACCTTTGGGGCGGTCATTGATAAGATCCCCTATATGAAAGAACTGGGAATTACTACAGTAGAAATGATGCCGCCTGCAGAATTTGACGAGATCATGGAAGACGCTCCCGGAAAGGTGAATTACTGGGGGTACTGCTGTGGACACAGCTTTGCGCCAAAAGCAGCCTATGCAGGCGCAGCGCCGGGACAGAAAAAGGATCCGGTAAAAGAGTTTAAGACTCTGGTGAAGGCATTACATAAAGAAGGTCTGGAGCTGGTCGTTGAATTATACTTTGACGGGACACAGTCTCCTTCCTATGTGGTAGATGTACTCCGCTTCTGGGCTGCCCAGTATCATGTAGATGGTATCCATTTAGTAGGTTATGCCCCTTTGGAAACTATTGTGAAAGACCCATATCTTTCTGATCTGAAACTTTGGGCGAAGAACTGGGATGAAGTGAGAACTGCGACGGAAACAGACAGGGGCAACAGAACCAAAGAAGAAAAGAAAGAGACCGGACGCCGTTTATCTGCTTACGAAACAGGATTTATGCTGGATATGCGCAGCTTCTTAAAGGGCGATGAAGGTATGTTAAACCAGGTGGCTCTTCATGTAAAGGACAATCCGGATGCAGTGGCTTCTATTAATTACATGGCGAATACCAACGGCTTTACTTTAATGGATATGGTTTCTTACGATCATAAGCACAACGAGGACAATGGCGAGGAAAACCATGACGGTACCGATTACAACCAGTCCTGGAATTGTGGTGCAGAAGGTCCGGTGCGAAAGAAAAAGATCCTTGCACTGCGCAAACGTCAGCTTAAAAATGCCCTTACCATGCTTTTTTTAAGCCAGGGAACCCCGTTACTTATGGCAGGTGATGAATTTGGCCGTACCCAGAAGGGAAATAATAATGCTTATTGTCAGGACAATGAGATATCCTGGTTAAACTGGAATTTATTAGACTCTCACAAGGGGCTTTATGAGTTTACGAAAAACCTGATCGCATTTCGCAAAAAGCACAGCCTGTTCCACCGCAGTACAGAACCTACTTTAATGGATCATAAGTCAGTAGGACTGCCGGATGTGTCTTTCCACGGGGAGAAGGCCTGGTGTCCGGACTTTGAACGCTACAGCCGCCAGCTGGGGGTGTTTTACAGTGCTTCTTATGGGGAAAATGCAGACGGCAGCGAGGAACCTTATTTCTATACTGCTTACAACATGCATTGGGAGCCACATGCATTTGCACTTCCCAATCTGCCGTCAGGATATATCTGGCATCAGGTCCTTGATACAGCTGAAGACAGTATGAACGGCTTTTTGCCGTCAGGTAAGGAAAGACATCTGGATGACCAGAAAGAGGCTCTTGTCCTTGCAAGATCCATCCAGGTATTTGCAGGACTTAAATGCCCGGAAAAGAAAAAAACACAAAGCAAAGGTCCGAAAGCGAACCGGAAAGAAGGAATGTAATATGTTAAGTGAAGCTATGGAGCGTTTTATCAAGGAACATGAAAAAGAGGCATATGACCTGCTTCTTACCATTGCGAAAATCCCTTCCCCATCTAATCATGAGGAAAAAAGAGCCCAGTTTTGCTGTAACTGGTTAAAGGAACAGGGGGCAGAGGGCGTCTATATTGATGAGGCATTAAATGTAGTTTATCCAGCTGCTTTAAGGGATAATGTGGATGTTTATATGGCCCATACAGACGTAGTTTTTCCAGATGAGACGGAACTTCCTTTAAAGGTGGAAAATGGACGTATCTGCTGTCCAGGAGTAGGTGATGATACTGCCTGCCTTGTATGTGTTCTTCTGGCAGCAAAATATACTGCTCTTATGATAAAAGAAGGCAAACTTAACCAGATCCGGCCGGAAACAGAACCTGGACTGATCTTTGTATGCAATTCAGGAGAAGAAGGTCTTGGAAACCTGAAAGGCGTTAAAAAGATCTGCGAAGATTACGGCAGCCGTATGAACACTTTTTGCACCTTCGACGGCAGTCTGGAGCATCTGGTAGATGAAGCAGTGGGATCTAACCGTTATAAAGTGACGGTACGCACTCAGGGCGGACATTCTTTTGGCAATTTCGGCAATGATAATGCTATTGAAAAACTGGCAGGTATCATTGAAAAGCTGTATCAGATCAAGGTGCCGGAAGGCGGAAAGACCACTTACAACGTGGGTACTATTTCCGGCGGTACTTCTGTTAATACTATTGCCCAGGAAGCTTCCATGCTATACGAGTTCCGCTCTGACAGAAAAGTAAATCTGGCTTATATGGAAGAAAAATTTGAGGCAGCAGTAAATGAGGCAAAGGCAGCCGGTCTTGATATTACTTATGAGATCCTGGGCATTCGTCCATGCTCCGGTGATGTAGATAAAGAACGTCAGGCACGCCTTCTTGAACGTGCAAAAGCAGCGGTAGAGACAGTGACTGGAATCTGCCCTGGAGTTGGTTCTGGTTCTACAGACTGCAATATCCCGCTTTCTATGGGAATCCCAAGCGTATGTGTGGGCTGCTATAGTGGAGCCGGCGCTCATACAAGAGAGGAATATGTAGAAGAAGCTTCCCTTCCTTTAGGATACAGAGTTGCTTTTGAGATGATATTCGGAGGCAGGTCATAAGCCTGTTTTTTCCTGCATAAAGATAAAAGAGAAATACATATACATTCAGATGAGGATGCTGTAAAGGCCAGACGGGTCAGGGCATCCTCATTTTTTTCTATATGAAGTCTATACAGAGTCTATAGGAGGCAGGAATGGCACAATGGTATGGTCTGACCCAGGAAGAAGTTTTAAAGCGCCTTGGCACCAACAGGACCGGGCTAAATGAGAAAGAGGCAGAAAGAAGGCTGGAAACATATGGGGAAAATGTTTTAAAAGAACAGGAAGAAATGCCCTGGTGGCAGGTATTTTTAGGACAGTTTAAAGATCTTCTGGTCATGATCCTCATTGGGGCTGCGGGGGTATCCATGGTTACCGGAGATCCGGAAAGCGCTCTTGTGATCTTTTCCGTCCTTTTGTTAAATGCCATTTTAGGGACTGTGGAACATCAGAAAGCACGAAAATCCCTGGAAAGCTTAAAGCGACTTGCTTCTCCGGAAACACTTCTGATCCGGGAAGGACGCGTTTGTACGGCGCCATCTTCCAGGGTGGTTCCAGGGGATATCCTGGTTTTGGAAACAGGAGGAATGGTACCTGCAGACGGCCGGATCCTTCAGTCCTGCAGCCTTACCTGCAACGAAAGTTCTCTTACAGGAGAAGCTTTAAATGTGGAAAAAAGAGAGGGAAAACTGCCGGCAGGAAAAACGCCTTTATCTCCGGGAGATCAGAGCAATATGGTCTTTTCCGGTGCTCTGATCACTGGCGGAAGGGGAACTGCGGTAGTGACGGAAACAGGAATGGATACCCAGATCGGGACCATTGCTTCCCTGATGAACCGCACAGTGGAAAAGAAAACACCTTTGCAGGCCAGTTTAGACCGGTTTTCCGGCCATCTGGCATTAGGAATTATGGGGATCTGCGGTGTGATCTTTCTGATCAGCCTGTATCGCAGGGAGCCTGTATTAGATGCCCTGATGTTTGCGGTAGCGCTGGCGGTTGCAGCCATCCCGGAGGCTCTTGGCTCCATTGTGACCATTGTCCAGGCAATGGGAACCCAGAAAATGGCAAAAGAGCATGCAGTCATAAAGGACCTGAAAGCAGTGGAAAGTTTAGGCTGTGTATCTGTGATCTGTTCTGATAAAACAGGGACACTGACCCAAAACAGTCTGCGGGCAGAGGCTGTTTGCATAAATGGGAAGGTCATGGATACAGGGCAGTTAAAAAAATATTCCCACCACCCGGATCTTTCTCTTTTCCTGCGATCAGTCATTCTTGCAAATAATGCTTCCGGAGAGGAGATCGGGGAAAAAGAAGATCCCTTAGAGCAGGCTCTTTTACATATGGCAGAAGAAGCAGGAAAAGATCCCGGACTTCTTCGCAGGCAGTGGCGTCGTATTTCGGAGATCCCTTTTAACTCTGATAAAAAATATATGGGTGCCATATGCAGCAAAGGGGGAGAAAAGATCCTTTTTGTAAAAGGGGCGGTAGACGTTTTGCTGTCTAAATGCAGTCTGGCAGTCAATCCCTCTTTTCAGGAAGAAGAGACTGCTTCCTGGGGACGTCCCTTTTCCTTTTCTGATAAAGAGCGGATCCTTCGCCAGAACGGTCTATGGTCCAAAAAGGGAATGCGGGTTCTGGCACTGGCATGTAAACCATTAAAAGAGGAAGAAATCAGGGATGCAAAGGCGGAAAATATGATCTTTCTGGGTCTGGCTGCTATGACAGATCCACCAAGGCCGGAGTCTAAAATGGCAGTGGCAGATGCTAAAAAAGCAGGGATCCGCACGGTCATGATCACCGGGGATCATAAAGAGACTGCGGCAGCGATCGCCTCGGAGATTGGTATTTTTACAGCTGGTGATCTGGCTGTTACAGGAGCAGATCTGGATCAGATGAGCGATCAGCAGCTGCAGGAAAGACTGGAAAAGATCTCCGTATATGCCAGGGTGTCTCCGGAACATAAGATCCGCATTGTGGAAGCATGGCAGAAAAAAGGGCACATTACAGCTATGACAGGAGACGGGGTAAATGACGCTCCTGCCTTAAAAAAGGCGGACATAGGGATCGCTATGGGAAAAGCAGGCACAGAAGTTTCAAGGGATGCCGCTGCCATGATCTTAACAGATGACAATTTTGCTACGATTATCAAGGCAGTGGCAAATGGAAGAAATGTATATCGGAATATTAAAAATTCCATCCAGTTTTTGTTGTCCGGAAATATGGCAGGGATCCTTTGTGTACTGTATACATCTATCAAGGCGCTTCCATTGCCTTTTGCGCCGGTGCATCTGCTGTTTATCAACCTGCTGACAGACTCCCTTCCTGCCATTGCCATAGGTATGGAACCGGCAGACCGGGATCTTTTAAACCAGCCTCCCAGAGACCCAAAAGAAGGGATCCTTTCTTTTCCATTTGCAGGGAAGATCTTATTCCAGGGTTTTCTTATTGGTGCAGCAACCATGTGGGCATGGGAAATGGGATATTCCCAGGGCGGGGAAGCCATTGCCAGTACTATGGCATTTTCCACTCTGACTCTGGCAAGACTGTTCCATGGTTTTAACTGCAGGGGAAGAAAAAGCCTGCTTTCATTGGGAATAGGAAGCAATCTCTGGTGTGTTATGGCATTGTTTGTAGGTGTAGTCCTTATGTGTGCAGTGCTTTTTGTGCCTAAGCTTCAGGATGTATTTGCCGCAGGGGATCTGACGGGCTCACAGTTACTGGCAGTGGTTTTAGGTGCGCTGGCACCAACGGCAGTTATTCAGATCTACAAAATGATGAGCGCAGGAACCGCTTAAATGACGTCTGAATTGTTCGCTAAATTTTCTAAGATTATGTAAAACATTTGTGGCAAGGTGGAAAATATCCGAAAAATGTGATAAAGTAAGCATTAAGAAATTGCTAAATGAAATAAGGAGGCTGTTATGAGGCTTGTTACATATGAAGTGGAACATAAAGGCGGTCTGGGCGTGATCAGCAGAGACGGAAAATGGGTCTATCCTCTTCGCTCCCTGGATATGGATTATAAGACGATGCAGGAACTGATCGAAGGGATCAGCGAGTCAGAAAAACAGCTGCTTGAATATGTGTCCGGTCAGGACCCTTATAAGATCAGAGGAGCGGCACCTATTGAAGAAGTAAAGTTTCTGGCGCCGATCCCAAATCCGAAACAGGATGTGATCTGCCTGGGTATCAACTATATGGCTCACGCAGAGGAGTCTGCCCGCTACAAGAAAGAGGCATTTGGAGGCGAACGTCCCTATGCCGTTTACTTCTCCAAGCGTGTAAACGAGGCGGTGGCAAACGGCGAAGGCATTGAAAGCCATTCAGACATTGTAACAGATTTAGACTATGAGGTAGAACTGGCAGTAATCATTGGAAAAGAAGCAAAAAATGTACCGGAAGAAGAGGTAAAAAATTACATTTTTGGTTACACCATTATCAATGACGTCAGTGCCAGAACCCTTCAGACACGGCACAACCAGTGGTATTTTGGAAAGAGCCTGGATGGATTTTTCCCAATGGGACCATGTATCACCACAGTGGAAGATATCCCATATCCGCCAAAGCTTTCTATCCAGTCCCGTGTCAACGGGGAACTGAGACAGGACAGCAACACAGAACTGCTGATCTTTGGTATTGACCACATCGTCAGTGAGCTTTCAAAAGGCATGACATTAAAACCTGGAACCATCATTGCCACCGGCACACCGGCAGGCGCAGGAATGGGCTTTACACCGCCAAAATTCTTAAAACCTGGAGATGTAGTAGAATGTACCATTGAAGGGATCGGCACACTTACCAATCCGGTAGTTGAATAAACATGTATGCTGCCTGACGGCGGCATCATCATAAATGAGCAATTGTATACTATATATTTAGGACAGCAACACAAGAGACAGGCAACATAAGGAGGTATGCATACAATGGAATTTGTCCCAATGACTATCAAGAAGCAGAAAAATATCGCCCTGATCGCCCATGATCAGAAAAAGCATGAATTAATGGAATGGTGCAAGGAACATAAATCCATTCTGGAGAAACATTTCTTATGCGGAACCGGAACAACTGCAAGAATGATCACCGATTATACCGGACTTCCGGTAAAGGGATATAACAGCGGCCCATTGGGAGGCGACCAGCAGATCGGCGCCAAGATCGTAGAAGGACAGATCGATTTCGTGATCTTCTTCTCCGACCCATTGACAGCACAGCCTCATGATCCGGATGTAAAGGCACTGCTGCGTATTGCACAGGTTTACGATATTCCCATTGCAAACAATAAGGCAAGTGCAGATTTTATGATCTCATCACCTCTTATGGATGAAGAATATGAGCATGATGTGATCAATTTCAGACAGAATATTTCAGAACGGGCGAAACAGCTATAATAGAAACAACATTGTTTTTGCTAAAAGGGGGCACGCAGATGGAACAGAAATTATATGATATTATGGACTGGGCGGGGATTGAGGAACTGACCTATTCAGAGTCAGCCGATCCTCACAGAATGTTAGGACCACATGCAACAGAAGAAGGCTTATTGATACAGGCATTTATACCTACCGCAACAGCGATCACTGTAAAGCTTACAGGAAATGGGAAAAAATACCCTATGGAGTTGGCAGATGAAGCAGGATTTTATGCTGTACTGATCCCAAGAAAAACAGTGACAGATTATACCTTACTTGTCACTTATGATAATGGAACCGAAGAAGAGATCCACGATCCCTATTCTTTCGGACCACAGTTTACAGAAGATGAATTAAAGAAATTCGGTGCAGGTATCTACTACGACATTTATGAGAAAATGGGTGCTCATCCAATGACCATTGACGGAGTAGAAGGTGTTTATTTTGCAGTATGGGCTCCATGTGCCATGCGTGTCAGTGTAGTAGGTGACTTTAACTTATGGGACGGCAGACGCCACCAGATGCGTAAAGTAGGCGAAGGAGATGCCAGCGTATTTGAGCTGTTCATTCCGGGCCTGAAAGCAGGATGCCTTTATAAATATGAGATCAAGACCAGAGCTGGACTGCCTATGATGAAGGCAGACCCATATGGAAATTATGCAGAGCTGCGTCCAAATAATGCTTCCATTGTATGGGATATCAACAATTACCAGTGGAAAGATAAAAAATGGATGGACAAGCGGGCTGCTTCTGATACAAAGGACAAGCCTTTCAATATTTATGAAGTCCATTTAGGTTCCTGGATGCGAAAAGAGATTGCCAAGGACGAAAACGGGGAAGATATCATTGGCTCCGAGTTCTACAATTACAGGGAACTGGCTGTAAAGCTGGCTGAGTATGTAAAAGATATGGGCTATACCCATGTAGAACTGCTGCCGATCATGGAACATCCTTTAGATGCTTCCTGGGGATATCAGGTAACTGGTTATTATGCTCCTACCAGCCGCTATGGAACACCGGATGATTTCATGTACTTCATGGACTATATGCATGAACAGGGCATTGGTGTGATCTTAGACTGGGTACCGGCCCATTTCCCGAGAGATGCTTTCGGAATGGCATGCTTTGACGGAACCTGCGTCTATGAACATGCAGACCCAAGAAAGGGCGCTCATCCGCACTGGGGTACACTGATCTATAACTACGGCCGTCCGGGAGTATCTAACTTCCTCATTGCCAACGCACTGTTCTGGGCTGAGAAGTACCACGCAGACGGCATCCGTATGGACGCGGTGGCTTCCATGCTGTATCTGGATTACGGTAAAAATGACGGTGAATGGGTGGCAAATATCTACGGCGGAAATGAAAATCTGGAAGCTGTAGAGTTCTTAAAGCACTTAAATACTGTATTCAAGGGCAGAAAGAACGGTGCGGTGCTGATCGCAGAGGAGTCTACTGCATGGCCAATGATCACCGGTGATCCAAAAGACGGCGGACTTGGTTTTGATTATAAGTGGAATATGGGCTGGATGAACGATTTCACCAACTACATGCGCTGTGATCCATATTTCCGTAAAAATAACTATGGCGAGTTGACGTTTTCCATGCTTTATGCCTACAGTGAAAACTTTGTCCTGGTATTCTCCCATGACGAAGTCGTTCACGGAAAAGGCTCTATGATGGGTAAGATGCCGGGAGAGACTTTAGAGGCAAAGGCTGAAAACCTGCGGGCTGCCTATGGCTTTATGATGTCCCATCCAGGCAAGAAGCTGTTATTTATGGGACAGGACTATGGCCAGATCGATGAGTGGAACGAAAATGCGTCCCTGGAATGGGATCTGTTAAAATATCCGCTGCATAAGAACATGCAGACCTACGTCCGTGAGTTAAACAAGCTGTATCAGGCCCATCCGGCACTGTATGAGCAGGACTTTGATACGGAAGGCTTTGAGTGGATCAACTGCAGCTACCATGAGGAAAGCATGATCATATTCCTGCGCAGAGGCAAAGAAGAAACTCTGCTCTGTGTATGTAACTTTGATAATATGGATCATGAGAAATTCCGCCTGGGCGTACCATTTGCAGGAAAATATAAAGAGATCTTCAACAGTGATGCAAAAGAATTTGGCGGCGAAGGCCGTACCAACAGCCGTGTGAAAGCATCCAAGAAGATAGAATGGGATGAAAGAGAGAACTCCATTGAGATCCATATCCCGCCAATGAGCTTTATGGTATTCTCCTGCACACCAGAGGAGAAGAAGGAAAGCCCGAAGAGACTGACCACAAAGAAGGAAAGCCCGAAGAGACTGACCACAAAGAAGGCAGAGCCGAAGAAGCTGGCAACAAAGAAGGAAGAACCGAAGAAGCTGACTACGGAGAAAAAAGAAGAGCCGAAAAAGTTAGCTACAAAGAAAACAGAACTCAAAAAACTGACGGCAGAGAAGAAAGAAGAGCCAAAAAAGCTTGCGACCGCCAAGACGGAAACTCACAAACTGGAGACCACGAAGGAAGAGCCAAAGAAGTTAGCAACTGCCAAGACAGAAGCTCACAAGCTGGAAACAAAAAAAGAAGAGCCGAAAAAGCTGGCAACTGCAAAAGAAGAACCAAAGAAACTGGAAACAGCAAAGCCTGAACCAGTACCAGTTTTAGCACCTGCAGATCCGATTGCAGAGCCAGTAACAACTCCTGCTTCAGCAGTTACAAAACCAGAGCCAGCTCCATCTCCAGCACCCGCAGCCCCGGCTCCAACCTCAGCTGCAGCAAAAAAAGCAGCACTCAGAGCAGCCAAAAAAAGAGGCCGTAATAAAAAACGCTAAAAAGCTACAAAAGACATAAAGAAACTGACATAAGAATTACAACAGGAGGTTATCATGCGTCCTTCTCTGAGAAAGCTATGGATGACGATCTCCATAAAAAGAAAAATAGGAATTTTTGCAGCCATGGTCATTTTGATCATGGCTCTTTCCGCTTCTTTTAATGTGTGGATCACCAACGTATCCCTGGGAAGCTTTGGAGGAATTTTGAATGACAACTCCCGCTGCAATGACTTTCAGGAGGCACTGGATCAGGAAATCAGAGCTTTTGAGCATTATGTGCGAAATGCAGACCAGGAAAGCCGGGATACTTACAGGGTGGCATGTGTAAGAACAGAACGTTGCCTGTGGTCACTGCCTTCTGAGTACAGAAGGATTGGAAAAGAGCGCAGTGCCAGGACATGGAACATAAGAAATGCCTATGAAGGTTACAAAGTTTATCGTGATGACGTAGCGGAAGGAAATAAAACAGGCAGTGAATTTGTAGACGAACTGTATTACGTATACAAAATGCAGGAGTACCTCCAGGGATATACCGGCCGTCTGGTGCAGATAACCATGGCAGAAGGAACAGAAGAGTATCAGAAAGAAGCAGCAATGTTTTCTAATATTCCGTATATTATTGTGGCCATTTCCATCGCACTTATGATCATAGCGATCTGGCTGACAAAAATTCTTTCAAATTCCGTTGCAAAACCCATTGTATCTTTGGCTGCAAGTACCAGAAAGATAGCTGCCAATGACTTTGATGAGCCGGACCTGATCATAGAAAATAAAGATGAAATGGGAGAATTGGTCACAGCTTTCAATGTAATGAAACACAGTACCAAGGGCTATATTGCCACCATGAAAGAAAATAACAAAATGCAGGAGCTGCTCCACAAAGAGGAATTAGAGCGCAGTGAAATGGAAAAACAGTTAGGAAGCGCAAGGCTGGAACTGTTAAAAAGCCAGATCAATCCCCATTTTCTCTTTAATACCCTGAATATGATCGCATGTACCGCAAAACTGGAAGATGCTGTGGATACGGAAAAGATGATCTTAAGTCTGGGAAATCTGTTCCGCTATAACCTGAAAACAAGGGAGCAGACTGTAACATTAGACCGGGAGTTAAAGATCGTAAATGACTATATGTATCTTCAGAAAATGCGTTTTGGAAGCAGGATCAAATACCGTCTGAGCCTGGAGACGGATGCGGCAGACGTGATCATTCCGTCCCTGTCCCTGCAGCCTCTTGTAGAAAATGCGGTGGTTCATGGTCTTTCTAAAAAAGAAACGGGAGGTATCCTCCATATCCGGATCTGGAAAAAGGACCGTATGCTGATCCTTTCAGTGGCAGATACCGGCCTTGGTATGAGTCAGGAGCGGTGCGAAGAAGTTGCTGCAGCAATGAAAGAACACCGCACGGCAAAGATCGGGATCGGGCTTGGAAATATTTATAAGCGTGTCCATATGATGTACCAAAAGGGAGATCTGCGGATCTACAGCCGGGAAGGAAAAGGAACAGTGATACAATTGATGATACCGCAGGGAGAAGAAAAACAGGGGGAAGAAGTATATGTACCGACTGCTGATCGCAGATGATGAAATGATCGAGAGAAAGGTTCTTTTTAAAACATTAAGCCAGAACCTGAAGGGGCAGTGTGAGATCTTCCAGGCAGAAAACGGAAGAGAAGCACTGGAAATATATGAAAAAGAAAAGATCCAGATCGCCATACTGGATATTGAAATGCCAGGTATCAACGGAATCCAGGCAGCAGAGCGGATAAGGGAGAAGGATAAAAAATGCTGTATTATCTTTCTTACAGCTTTTGATGAATTTGCCTATGCCAAGAAGGCAATCACAGTCAGGGCGTTAGATTATCTTTTAAAACCCTGGGATGAAAAAGAATTGATGCTGGTACTGGAAGAAGCCATGCGAATGGCGGGAGAAGAAAAAGATTTTCAGAAAGAAAAGACAGAAGAGGTATCCGAGGAAGAAAAACGGGACGATCCGGAAGAACTGGCAGAAGATGATGCAGGTGAAAATCTGCGCATGAATAAAGTAACAGAGATCATACGGGACTATATCCGTGAAAATTACATGTATGATCTTTCTGTACAGGATCTGGCTGACAAGATGAATTATTCAGAGCCTTATTTCTGCCGGCTTTTCAAGCAGAGTTTTGGACAGAATTTTACAGCGTATCTTACAGAATACCGTGTTTCCATGGCGAAAAAAATGTTAGAAGAACCTACCGTCAATATTAAGGATATAGGAAAGTCAGTAGGATACGAAGACTCTAATTATTTTACAAAAGTGTTTAGAAGGATCACAGGGCAGAGTCCTTCAGAGTATCGAAATACTGTGTTCCGGGAAAAATAATCTCCAAGCCAGCGCATGGCTGAATTATAACAAAAAATTACGGTATAGGTCAAAATCATACTAGGATTATCAAAAATTTACCATGGTCAGAACAAGATTTTACCCTTATAATGAAATCAGCATAAAGAAAGCGTAAAAAAACATAAACAATATGTGAAAAACGTATTAACAGGAGGGTAAACAAAATGAAAAAAAGATGGTTAAGCGCAGCACTTTGCACAGCTATGGTAGCTGGATCACTGGCAGGATGCGGATTAAAATCCCCAGAAACAACTACTACAGCAGCAGCTACTGAGGCAGCTAAGGAGGAAGCGACCACAGCAGCAGAAGCAAAAGAGGAATCCAAAGGAGAGTCTGCAGCAGCTGGGGAGCCTGTAGGACCTGCAGTTACTCTGGTAATGGCAGAGGTTAATCCACTGGATACTATCGTTGGACAGACTGATACAGCATTCAAAGAGAAAGTAGAAGAGCTGTCCGGCGGATCTATCACTGTAGACCTGCAGGCAAGTGGTGTTCTTGGTTCTGAGAACGACGTTCTGGATACCATGCTTGGTGGTGGCGGAACCATTGATATGTCCCGTATCTCCGCATTCGCTCTGACAAGCTACGGCGCAGAGAAGTCCGTACTTCTGTCTGTACCTTATACATTTGTAAACCGTGAACATTTCTGGAAATTTGCAGATAGCGAACTGGCTCCAGAGTTCTTAATGGAACCGCATGACAACGGACTGGGCGTAAGAGGTCTGTTCTACGGAGAAGAAGGTTTCCGTCATTTCTTCACTGTTAAGCCAGTAAATGGTCTGGAAGACTTAAAGGGAATGAAGCTTCGTGTTTCTAACGACCCGATCATGAACGGTATGGTAGCTGGACTTGGCGCAAACGCAACTGTTGTTTCCTTCAACGAACTGTACTCCGCACTGCAGACCGGCGTTGTTGACGGTGCTGAGCAGCCAATCGCAAACTATCAGTCCAACGCATTCCCAGAAGTTGCTCCTAACCTGATCCTTGATGGACATACCTTAGGTGCTATCCAGGTTATCATCACAGATGACGCTTGGGATAAATTAACTCCAGAGCAGCAGGATGTTCTGACCGAAGCTGGAAAGTATGCATCTGAATTCAACCGTAAGATCTCTGAAGAAGCAGAGAACAAAGTTCTGGATGAGTTAAAGGCAAATGGCGTAAACGTTGTAGAAGTAGAAGATAAGACTCCATGGCAGGAAGCTTGCAAGGACATTATCGAGTCCTCTACAAAGGATAACGCAGAACTGTATCAGCAGATCCTTGATATGGCAAAATAATCTGAGTCAGCCAGTTAAATAGGGAAATGGTGTATTAGGCGCAGGGGAGCGCGTCTCTCCTGCGCTTTTAATTAAGAAAGGGGACTGAAGAATGCCTTCAATTTTTGAAAAGATCGATAAGATCCGTCCTTTGTATGATGCGGTATATAAATTTGTATTATTTATCTGCAAGCTTTTGCTTGTAGTTGATATCGCTATTACCAGTATGTCCGTTGCAGGACGTTATATCTCATTTATTCCAGATCCGGCATGGTCTGAAGAAGTAGTTCTTTCCTGTATGGCTTATATGGCTGTGCTTTCCGCAGCTCTGGCAATCCGCCGCGGTGCTCATATCCGTATGACCGCTCTTGACAGCTATCTGCCAAAGAAGCTGGTTAAATCCCTGGATATCCTTGCTGATGTAGCTGTTTTAGTACTGGCTGTCATCATGCTGACTGTAGGCTGGACTTATGCTTCCGGTATCGGTTCAAAGGGTACTTATGTAAGTATGCCTGGAGTATCCCGTTTCTGGATGTATCTGCCGGTTCCGTTAGCAGGTGTTGCGATGATCATTTTCGAGATCGAAGCACTGTACAATCATATCAGAAGCTTTTATGTAAAGGAGGAGAAGTAGTATGGATGTAAATAGCATGGCAATTCTTATATTACTGGGAAGCTTCTTCCTTATGATCATGCTGCGTTTCCCGATTGCGTACGCAGTAGCTCTTTCTTCTGTATTCTGTCTGATGGCCCAGGGGCTTCCTCTGACTACCATCTGTCAGCAGATGGTAAAAGGTATCAGCTCTTTCAGCTTAATGGCAGTACCTTTCTTTATCACAATGGGATGCCTGATGGGTTCCGGTGGTATTTCTGAAAAACTGATCGCTCTGGCAAATGCCTGCGTAGGCTGGATGCGAGGCGGTATGGCAATGGTAAACATTGTTGCTTCTTATTTCTTTGGTGGTATTTCTGGTTCTGCATCTGCAGATACTGCTTCTTTAGGATCCATCCTGATCCCTATGATGGTTGACCAGGGATATGACGGTGACTTCTCTACAGCAGTTACCATTACTTCTTCCTGTGAGGGACTTCTGGTTCCACCTAGCCACAACATGGTTATTTATGCTACCACAGCAGGTGGTATTTCCGTAGGAAGTTTATTCCTTGCAGGATATCTGCCGGGTGCTTTACTTGCAGTTTCCCTGATGGTAGGTTCTTACATTATCTCAAAGAAGAAACATTATCCAAAGGGAGATAAGTTCAGCTTTAAGGGATTATTGAAGCAGATTGGTATTTCTATCTGGGCACTTGCAGCGGTTGTTATCGTAGTTATCGGTGTAGTTGCCGGATGGTTCACCGCAACAGAGTCCGCAGCAATCGCTGTATTTTACAGCCTGATTGTCAGTGTATATATTTACAAAGGACTTGACTGGAAAGGTGTATGGAAATGTTTAGAACAGTGTATCGATACCTTATCGATCGTATTGATCCTGATTTCTACTTCGAGTATTTTCGGTTACTGCCTTACCACATTACATGTACCGGATATGGTAGCAAATGCGATCGTAGGATTTTCAACAAACCCGATCGTGATTGCACTTTTAATTGACTTGATTCTTCTGTTCCTTGGCTGTATCATGGATATGGCACCGATTATCCTGATCGCAACACCGATCTTACTTCCGATCGCAACATCAATCGGCATTGATCCGGTACAGTTCGGTATCATCATGGTATTAAACTGTGGTATCGGACTTTTAACACCGCCGGTTGGAACCTGCCTGTTTATTTCTTCCGCAATCTCTCATCTGCCGATCGAAAAGATCGCAAAGGCAACGCTGCCGTTTTATCTGTGTATGATCGTAGTGTTAATGCTTCTGACCTTTGTGCCGGCGTTTACATTATTATTGCCTAATTTGTTTTACGGTTAAAATACAATAAATATAAAAAAGGGTCTGTTGTGAGTGGTATGTACCAAAACAGCAGAGCCCTTTTTTGAGCAATTATGAATTTTTCACATTTACATTTAACTGGTTAAATGGAATTTCAATTCCAGCCTGGTCAAACTTCAGTTTGATCTGCTCCAGTATTCTCCAACGTACAGTCCAGTAATCAGTGGTATTTGTCCAGCCTCTTGCACCCAGGATAACGGAGCTGTCTGCTAACTGATCTACATAGACGGTAATACCGTCTTCTTTTAAAATAAGAGGATCATTTGCATAAATCTGGTTTAGGATCTCCTTGGCTTTCTTCAGATCAGAAGTATAACCGATGCCAACGGTCAGGTCTACACGGCGCTTTGGCTGGGCGGTCACATTTGTGATGACTGCATTGGACAGGCTGCCGTTGGGGATGGTGATCTTGCGGTTGTCTATAGTAACTAAAGTTGTGTATACAAGACCTATATTTTGTACAGTTCCTTCCGTGCCTTCACAGATGATGTAATCGTGGATGCCGAAGGGTCTCATAACAAGGATCAGGATACCTCCTGCGAAGTTTGCAAGACTGCTCTGAAGAGAAAGACCGATAGCCAGTGTCGCGGAACCTAAAAGGGCAATGATAGAGGCGGATGGTACGCCGATCTTTTCCAGTGCCATGAAAATGACAATCGCGTATGTAATAGCATTTGCC
>ENA-OVFU01000287-OVFU01000287.1-human-gut-metagenome-genome-assembly--contig:-NODE-287-length-43779-cov-4.377116_pt1 | contig 43779 bp, 57 predicted proteins | sample MGYA00237764_ERZ505407 | MGnify/ENA primary metagenome ERZ505407 (study PRJEB26158, sample SAMN06016366) | human gut metagenome | biome: human gut; feature: ankylosing spondylitis patient; material...
TCGGTCGTCTGGATGCTCCGGATCTCGTAGAGCTTACCCTTGACTTTGATTTTTTCCATGGAAATTACCTCCTAAAAATTATTTTTTGTATATAAAAAGCTCCCTATGAGGGAGCTGAATTTTCAAATTTATATGATTCGCAGTTGATTTTTTGTTGGTGAGTTGATTTTTCTCTTTTTCCTCAATTGTATAGTGACTCCCAAGCACTTGCTAACAATTTGAGTAAGAGATTTGCAGCGTCCAAAAGTAGCAATGTTTACAATGCCTTGTCAGATTTTCCAGAAACTGGAAGTGGATTTGGGGTGACAACTACGGGATTGACTTTATACGATGGATTTAACATTCCAGCATATTCCCGTATCTGCTTTATGAATTATGGTGATTCCAAAGACGGAGCAATATTCGCTATTGATGGTGATGGAAAATCGTACACAGCTTTTAGAAATAATGGAACATGGCACGTAGGAAATTATTTATCTACAAAGGACGATTTGACGACAATCTCAGAAGTCATAACACAACCATCTCTTAACGGAGTTACTTTTAATGACTGGACTGTATTAGCAGAACGCTGCGGAAATATGGTTACTTTATCATTTAATATCTCTGGCACTATGAAAGCGGTATCTGATTTTATTCTACTTAGAACACTGAACGTGAAATACCGTCCGCTTAAGCAGCATTTCCAGGCTTATACTACACAAACTGGAAAACCGATGACCTTAAAGATAGACCCCAATGGACAGATTTCGCTTTTTAATAATAACACTGAGGTATCTGGGTTCTTTTTGCGACAAACTATATCGTATCCGGCAGCTTGATATTATCTTGCCTTTGATGGTGAAAAATTCCTGATGTTCTACCTATATGGCTTCTTTATTTGTCATACCAAATAATTTCAGTAGAGTTTCTTTTTTGAAATCCAAGAGAAAGAGTGCCATTTGACTTTATAGCTATGTAATAACTATCATTGGATACTGATTTATTAGTATTATCTCCGTCAAAACATAATGTACGACCATAAGACCCGTCTTTTAAATTGGAAGCCGTTACACTTAGATTACTCAAATCGTCCTTTGTGGCAGTTGTAACCCAATTTGTCCAAGCACCATTATTGAAGGACCTACTCGCATGTTTCCCATATACGTCGGTGTATTCTTGAACATATACGCAATTGCTGTTTGTTGGATGGAGGCTGTATGGACTCCGCATACATAAGAGAATTCCGTAATTTGAAAATCCGGAAGGTAAAGCACCGATATTATTGCCCGTTACATAATACACACCTGTGCGTTCAGGACTATTTAAACTTGTATTTTCTATTAAAACATTCAGATTGATCCGATCAGGGTTACTCAAATTGTTAGTCATCTCACTATACAATTAAGCCTGCCAGGCAGAGCCACGGAATCCCGCCGCCACAGCTTCGCGCATAGCAAATAAGCGACCGTTGCCGCCCGCCTTTTTCTATGACTATTCTATGACTTTACGCGTACTTCCGATGACTCGCCCGAACCTGTTCTTCTTTGACAGTACAATAGATCAGCGTTGTGTCGAGCTTTTCATGCCCCAAAAACTCTTTTACCTGCTCAATTGGCATTCCACGCGCAAGCAAATCCGTGGCAATCGTCCGTCGGAATCGGTGCGGATGTGTTTTCTCAACTCCGGCCCGTGCACCCAGCTGCCGAAGCATGTACTGGATTCCGGCCACCGTCAGACGACGATCCGGATGATGCTCCGCACCGAATAGTGGCTCAGAATCCTGGGCGTTCCGGTCCTTCAGATACCGTTTTAAATAAAACTTCGCGCTATCCGTCAAGTAAGTCTTTCTCTCCTTACTTCCCTTACCATACACAATTAGTTCCTGTCGTCCCATTTCTATGTCTTTTACATCTAACGCTGCCATTTCTGAAACTCTGACGCCGGTCGAATATAAAAATTCAATCATCGCCCTGTCTCTCACTCCTGGACACGCATCGCGCAACCGCTCCATTTCTTCAGCCGAAAACGGCTTCTTTATCTCTTTTTCCAATTTTAATGTGCCGACTTTCTTTACCGGATTTCCCCGGACAAGTTCTTCTGTTACCAAAAAGTCCCAGAAACTGGATAAATAGTGCAACCTTGTCTGCACAGTGATTGCTTTCATTCCTTTAACTTCGCGCATATACCCGTAATACATCCGGAGATCCATGCTTGTTATGTCCGCAATGCTTTTACCCAAAAAGGTCATCACATTCCGGACTTCCTTCACATAGTGTTCCAAGGTTTTTCTCTTCCTGTTCATCGCGATCTTGCTGGCCACAAACATTCTGATCCGCGCTTCATCCCCGTCTTCTTCAGTATTCACCAGTTCGGTACATTCCTCCCGAAGCTCTTTTCCATGGAAATTCAAATAGAGTACGTTGCTGAGATGTTCCAGTTGCTCCGGATCCAGCCGCGACGTCATTGCGTTAAGTACATTTTTGATAATTTGCTCTATCATAAAAGCCTCCTTTCCTTCACATTTCATTGTAAAGGATGGAGGCTTTTATGGGGCATTTACCCAAGACACAGACTCAATTGTATAGTGAGGTGGGAACGGTCTCCGATAATTTAGCTCCTACTTTGGAATCACTTTCCCAGCCGCCTTCCGAATATTGCACATTCTCTCAATGGGTAGCAAATGCCGAGAGATGTGGCAATGAGGTAACGCTTTCCTTCAATATAAGTGGAAGGATAAAAGAAGTCTCTACAATATTCCTTCTCAAGACGATACCAGAAAAATATCGTCCCAGAGCTAATAAACACATTAGCTATCGCACCCAAGATGGATACGATATGGCAATTTTCATTCAGACAGATGGACAAATCCAACTTTTTACCGGTGGCAAAGCAGTTTCGGGATTCTTCCTGCGACAAGTGATCACCTATCCGGCAGCGTAATGCTAAGCTGATTGTAACTGAATAGGAATCGGAATAACATAATATTGACCAGCTGGTATTTCGCGTTGCGTCGTAAATGTAGTACCTCTCTGGTCACACCATAATGATATAATTGCTCCAGACACTGATTCCATTGCAAGTAGAGTTGTATTAATTTCTATTGTATATCCAGAAGGGATCGAAAATATCTTTGCCCCTGCGGGTTTTGTAGAAGAAGTTCTAAACCATCCAGAAACTTGAATTTCTCGTTTTCCCTTCATGGTCGCATACAAATTTGAGGAAGAAACTTCTGAAGTTCCCGATAACAATAATGAGACAAGAGCTAAATCATCCTTTGTGGCGACCTCTTTCCATGTGATTTTGTCTGCTCCATTAACCTGAATGCCACTACGCAACTTATTGTTAGCATCTACAGCAATATAGTATTTGTCGCCTTTTTTTGATGTGGGCACGCCATTTAATCCGAAGCGACTCATCAAATACCCGTTGACGTTCAAACCGCTGGCATCTCCAGGCGCAAGAATGTTGCCGTATGGAGAGTTCTTCGCTTGCATGTCACTATACAATTGAGTGTACAGATCTTTCAGGACCTTCCCCTGCGCCGCCGATAATGGCAACCCTGCATTGTCCGTCACGCAGTTATTGACAATATGGCCAATTAAGCAAGCCCCTTTAAATGCAGCCTTGATATTTGATAAGAGTGTCCCCAGCTTTCCTTTCGATTTGATCTGATCGATTGCATCCGTTGCTGACGGAACTGCGGTTGATCCAGTATAGTCTTCAAATGTCGGCGTATCCAGATTTTTCAGTGCTTCATCTGCCAGATCCCAGTTTTTATTCTGATCCGCCACGTCATAGAAATCACTTTCATCTGGCTTTTTAAATCTATAATTTGTTGTGTTAGTTGCCATTCGGTAAATCTCCTTTCGTAATCTGATCATGAGTCAGCTGCCCAAGTTCGATATGCTGATAAGTCCCCATCTCCATGATTCTGGTCTTCAAGTGTCCATTTCGAATCTTATAATGAGTAAATGCAGTAAGCTGTTCATGCGTGAAGGTTCCAACAGCTCCATAGGTGTTGAAAATATACTCATACAATATCCTGATATGGCATGGAATCGCTTCTTCGATACTCTCTTTGATGTCTTTAATGTTCCCAGGAATTCCCGATGTTCCCGTAAACCGAACCGTTGCTCTGTATTTCGGGTTATCCTCTTTTATCTCTACCGCTGCATTGGTATAACTTTCTGCGATATTCCGGATCAGTGCCACCAATGTGGTCGCGGCCCCCGCCGCTTTTGCTGAAATTTTTTCTCTCCGGTAACGATCTGATTTTCCTGCATCAGGGATAATTCCGAATATTCTCTCATGTCTTGAGAGCAATCCTTTTCCCGTAGCGCTTGTCCAATATATCTCCTTTAAGGTATTTGCAAGGCCATCTTCCAAGTTATCCGACTCCTGCGATAGATTTCCCTGAATCTCCTGCATCGTTTCGTTATCATCGTAATAGTCTGGTAAGACCTCAATCAGCCGCAATTGTATGCACCTCCTCCAGACTTACCGTACCCATCGCAGGAATTTCTTTCTCTCCTACTATGATATTGCCGGTGGAATTATTAAGCCTTAAATCATCGTAATCCTGGACTCCTTCAATATTGAGAAGAAGACTTCCGATTTTCGCATAGCTGACACGATACTCCACAAAAACCAACGATTTCAAATACTCCGTGAACTGGCTCTTGAACATAGCAAGCACATCATCCAACGTTTTTGTTCCATCCAGAATCACATTCGCTGACACATTGACAGACCTCATTGTCGGACTTGAGACCGTGACCGTTGCTCCGATCGGACGAACCGTTTCTATATAATCTCGCACGGCAGGCTCCAACGAAGGGTTTCTCGCCTTGTCTACATCTACAATCAGTACTGTTAATGTCCCATCTCCAGAATCAAGAGGAAATACTTTCGCATCTCCGACGCCAGGGACTTCAAGAGCCCACTGTCTGTAATGATGTTTATTTCCCGATGTCGCTGGATTCCGTACTTTCTCATAGAAACGTTCTCTCAGCGCTTCATCTGCCTCTTCATCGGCTCCATCAGTAATAATGTCTGTCAGTTCTGCGGTCACATTCGAAACTGCCGAGAGCGGCTCCAGAGAGCCCGAATATGTATTTCCGATCTTCCCTGCTGTCTCGCATTCTGCCTCATAGACGTTTTCATCTATCCGATCGATTATCCGATATGCCACATCACTGATCATCCATCTTGTCCCGATTGCAACATCTCCGGATGTTACGATTTTCCGAACTGCCGGGCTTGCAACTTTTCTATTCACTCCATATCCGCTAACGGCACGGTCCAGATACTCTCCGACCGCCGTGTCCGGGAAAACAAGGTCAACAAAGTTACTCAGCTGAAAATACTGATCTGCCAGAAAATACGCCGCCGGGGCAAGGGCGTCATAAATCACACTGCCTTCTCGTTTGTCCACATCGTTAGAGACACGATTGAGCATACCTTGAAGGATATTTTCATACGTCTTATCTTCAAACATTCACCTCAACTCCTTCCCGTAACTGACCAAATATGCTCGACACATCAAAAGAACATACGCAGGTGATTCCCTTAAACTCAAACAAAAAGCCAGACACATCGCTGATCCTGTCGTCCTGCAGCAGTGTCTCCCGGATCATCCGCTGCATCTCAGCCCGAATATACTCCTGATCCTGTCCGATCAGGTCCCGCCAGTTCACTCCATAATTGAAGCTGTAGATCGGATATTCAAACTGCTGCGTCGAGAGTCGTTTCCGGATTGCCTGCCCCAGTGCCTCCAGATCATTTACCATTCCACGAATACAGGTGCCTGAGTCGTTGTAGCTCCGATTTGAAAATGTCTGTTTCTGAATTCTGGTATCTGTTGTCAAAGCCATTACTTCAGCGCCTCCTCTTTTATTTCCTCCTTGAAGGCCAGACGCCGTTCAATGATCTCCAATACGTAAAATTCCTCCCAACCGGTTCCCGCAATCATGCGGACCTTGTCTCCTGTCCTCAGCTGCGCTTTCATGTTTCCAGAAAGCTGTGCCGCCGGGATCTTGAACTTCTCATTCACCCGAACCCCGGATCCGTCATATGTACCCACAATTATCGCGGGCAGTTTCTGATTGTTCAGAAATGCGCTCATCACTTTCTTCAATTCTTCCGTCAGCATCATTGAGCGATCACCTCCAGTTCCATTGTGTGCGTCGGCAAATATTTGTGTGTTACTTCTTTTACGATCACACGCCGGTCCAGTTCGATATCTGCAATGCTGCCATAAATACTGCATCCAGCTCTCACAGAATGATCCCCGATACAGGACAGCTTTATCGTTTCTTTCTCATGGTTATATAGCTGTAGAAGCTTCTTCGCCTTCTCCTGAAGTTTTCCCGCGTCAGCGCTCTTATCCGAAACATGCTCATAATACTGCAGGTTTCCATATCGATTTACTGAATCCTGATCTGCAGCCTGAGTGGTCTGCGCCTTTCCGTTCTTCTCATCCATCCAGGAGATCTTCACCACATTGTAAAATTCATCATCGATGGACTTCTCCCAGCTGTATCCATATGCTAGGGAATCATCACCAAGTACCAAAGGGAGCTGAAGGTCCCGGAGGTTATCCAACCGGATTTTTCCGTAAACGTCCGCCAAACGATACCATTCTCCCTGCGGATTATCCGCAGTTTTTGTATTAAGAAGGGTATCTCCGATCAGTCCATAGATCACATCAATCCATGTGTCTTGGTACTTTACTTTATCCTTTGGAACTTTGTATGAAATTCCTGTCGGCATATCCCCGGCCGTTAGATTCAGATATCTGCACATCGACTGAGTAACGGATACCACATCGTCCTGTCCGCCTTTTAATGGAATGATATCTTTAGACTTTCCGCGTCGTAACTGATCATACGCCTTTACTTTCACCCGCCGGTCTTCACCCATACTGACACGGAATACTTCTCCGAAAAAGATGCCATCCTTCTCACTGGTATTAGTGAGTCGGACGACATCTCCATTTTTGATCATCAGTTCTCCGTCATACAGGTATGTAAATTCCAGGACGGAAGCGCCAGAATTCAATTTGTCCTGCCAGCTAAGCTCCGAGCACATTTCTGATATTTCATAGATCACACCATTATTTTCCACGCATAGCTGCATAACGTCCTCCTCATGATGGAATCGTGAATACCTGCCCCGGATAAATCAAATTTGGATTTTTGATCTTATCCGCGTTCGCACTTACGATTTTCGAATACTGTGCCCCATTCCCATAGAACTGTTTTGCGATCTTCCAGAGGGAATCTCCTTTCTGCACAGTATATGTCTTTCCTTCCTCCACTGCCGGGTTCGTTGGCTGCGGTGTCTCTGGCTGGGCCACCGTCGCTACCGGTGTCACAACCGCGCGGTATTTCTTTGACGGTTTCCGATACTGAAGGAACGAGAGGGCAAGATATTTATCCCCCTCTTCTCCCGATTTTTCCAAAATTTCACAGGATTCCACCAGCACCATCACCGACTCATCATCCGTCATGCCATTGGAATAAATGAGCCGGACCGGCGTTTTCTCTTTTTGTGCCTTCGTGAGCATTCGAATGTACCAGTCCGGATCCGCGCGGCTGCCCGGTTCCATATAGTGCATCTCATGGTGCGGAAGTTCACATTCGAAGTTATACTCATTCAATGCCTGGTAAGTTGGAACGCTTACCTGTCCGCTGCCGAGCACCTGGTATTTCTCAATATTCAGCTTCTGTTTCTTCTTGATTTCTTCCGGGTTCACCGGAAGCTTATACCGTTTACTCTTGTATTTGATGTACACGCTGTAGCTCATCAGTATAATCCCTCCGGTGCTGTTTCCAGTTCATCTCTAAGAATCTGAGCGATTGCCGGTCCGATCTGCTCGTAATCCGTTTCCTTGTGAATATCCCCGGTAAATGTGATGGCGATGTTCGGCGCCAGTGTATTCTGGGCGATTCTCGCAACATAGTCACGTTCTGCAAGTTCCTTCAGATAGCTAATATCCTCATCTTCCAACGATGCCTTGATGCTGCCATTCTTTTCAGTTCCCTTTACGACAGCCGGATCCCCGACGGTTCCGATCGAAGATCCGACACCGCCATTAAAGAAATCGGTTGCTTTACCGGCTGCGTTGGATCCCCAGTCATAACCTTTCTTAAAAGAATCACTGTACGAAATCCGATTCATCTGATACTTACTTGTATCGACACGATCAAAGCTAATCTGTTCTTCCGATTTGATTGCTCCTTTGAATTTATCAACAGCACTGGACCATCCACTTACAATACCAGATAAATTAGATCCAAATACTGCATCGATGGCCTTAGCCACGGATTGCATGGTTCCCACCACAAATTTGGCAAGATCAGTGATCAGGTTCACAATTGCAAGGACCGGATTATTTAAGAAATTGGCAAAAAACTCAGCAAACGAGATGCATGCGTTCACCACGTTAAATACAATTCCTGTGAATAGATTCCAGGTTCCAATGAAGACATTTCCAATCACTGCCCCTGCTGTAAACACTGCTCCAACAATAATTCCCGTTGCACTGACCGAAGCACCAGTAATTTTATTAAACGCTGCCACGCCGGCGTACAGGACTGCAATCAAACCGATGACTCCAATCATCATAAGCCCTGCCGGATTCATCGTGCACAATGCATTCCACACCGCTGTCGCCGCATTCAATACCCACTGGGCTGCCGCCGCTCCATAGGTAAACGATGCGTACACTGCCAGCGCCGCACCTAATCCCAAGAGCAGCGGTCCGATGATCGACATGTTATTCGCCAGCCAGCTGACTACCGTCAAGAGCGGCGCTGATCCTTTCTGGATCATGTTCATGGCGCTTGTCCAGACCTGTGCCCAGGTCATTGGCATAGAATTAAACTTCCGGTCAATCTCATCCATCGCCGCAAGCTGGGCATTTTTTACCATCTCTGCCGACAGCATGCCTTTCTCGGCATACTTCTTGATGGAACCTTCCGCCCATCCCATGTATTTTTCGATATTTCTGGCAATACTCGGCGCTGCTTCCAGAACAGAATTCAGCTCATCGCCACGGAGTGCGCCGGATCCCATCGCCTGGGTTAACTGGACCATGGCTCCTGCCGCAGCTCCGGCTTCTGTTCCACCGATTACAAACTGCTTATTGATCGACTCAACGAAGGCAATCAGCTCATCCTGGTTTTTAAAGGCGCTGCTGGCATTTAAGCCCAGGCTGGCAATTCCGTTCGCTGTGCTCTCAAAAGATGCCCTGGAACGTTGCGCGGAGGCGTAGACCTTATTCTGGAAACTCGGGTCGATAGCATTCCCGGAATCATCCGTATTCACAAGGTTCAGCCTGGTATTTGCATTTGCATATGCATCAGAAGCAGAACCAAGCATTTTTCCAACATCGACAGCAGTTTTTACAGCGAAGACACCCGCCAGAGCTTTGGCAACTCGATCAGCAGTTTTCTTTGTCCGCTCCATCTCATCGCCAAGCCCTTTCATCTTCGTCTTGGTCTTGTCGGCACCCGCGCCTGCTCCGCTTAATCCTACCCCAGCCTTTGTTCCTGATTTTCCTACCTTATCAAGTCCTGTACTGACTTTATCGGCCGCCGTACTCGCCTTTTCAATCGATGCTGCCGCCCGGTCGGAGGCCTGCATGATTTTCGAGATTCGCGATGAATATCGATCCTGCAACTCAAACACTGCTCTCAGTACTCCCATGTGGTTCCTCCTTCCCTAATGCTTATTCGCAGCTCTCTTCTCCGCCTCAATTCGAAGTTCAATACTTGCTAATACAATTGCTTTCTCCCTAATCGGCATCGTTGCCAGTGTTTCAGGGAGAATATGCAGTTTCTGCAGGGCATAATGAGCCAGACAAAATTCCAGATCATTATGCCTTATGCGTTTTTTGCTTCATCCTTCAAATCGTCGAAATTCTCCAGACCAGATAGCGTCTGAACCTCATCGATCAGGCGATCATATTCATTTGTGTAAAGCATCTTTTTGAGAAGAGACACCTCTCCGATTACGCCATAAGTTTTCTGAAGCTCGGCATTCTTCAGATCCGGGAACACCACTGCGGCCGTTGTTGTCTCCGCTACATACTTCACACGGTCAAACGTCTGGTTCCCTTTCTTATCCGTCTTGATGCAGCCTCTCTGGATCGCATCACAGATATCCTGTGTCAGCGGTCTGATCACAAAAGGAAGAGGATCCCCTCCTTTTGTTTTAAAACGGCTGGATACGATAATCTCTTTATCCGGAGTTATTTCCGGATGTAAAAAGCCATATAAATCCATTTCTTTCATATCTGCCATAGTCTTCTCTCCTTATCTAAAATTTTCCGGTAACTGGAACGCCTCAAGGCAGTCACAGTCATCGAATGTAAAATCAGAATCAAATGTGATCGGGTCCTCGCTATCGTCTTCCAGGTATGCGACCGGGACTGTCTTTAAGATCACATGGAACAGCGTCACTGTTTGCCGACCCACCGTGGACTGCGGATCTTCATTCAGGAACTGCAGGGTGGATGCCGGGTAAACGCCATTCTTTTTGTATCCAATGAACTCTTTCAACGCATCAGAATTCATGAAGTAAAAGGTGCCGGATCCCTCTCCGGTTGCTCCAACAACTTTATGCTGCTTCATACGGTGACCAAGAAGTTTTTTCTCTGCAACAGTCAGTGTGACATGCGCATCGATCTTCGAGATTTCAAACATTTCACGGTTCTGCCCGCTGCGGGTGATAAAGCCTTTTCCTTCAGATCCACCGAGGGTATCACTGAGCTGTGTATAATTTGCCATCTGTCTCCCTCCTTACGTCAGATTTACTGTGATGTAGGCAATCTCCATGCTGCCAACAAGCTGAACTGCAACGGTTACTACCACAGCGTTGATCGCCGTTCCGGCTTCTACTGTGATGTCATCTGCACTGAAATTCTGAATCGCACCACGGCGTTCCAGATCAGCGAAATACTCAACCAGGGCGCTCTTGAAAATAGATCGTCCTTCCTCGTTATTGTTGTACTTACCTTTGATGTTGGAATCCCAGACCGTTCCGATGTCCTCCCGGATTCCGCACGCAGTACGTACAGACCGGTTCTGCTTCATGATGTCCCCGAGGGTCTGTGTCGTGCTTGTCAGCGAGTTTACATCTGCCACGACCGTGACATTCTGGGACTTGTCCACCGTGAGGATCAGCTTTCCTGCCTTGATCGCCGTCTCCATCTCCGTCTTTGTCATTCTTGGTGTTACATCGATCGCGCCGACAAACTTTCTTGCGGTATTGGATTCCGTGATCTTTGCCCCGGCCGTTACACCGCCGATCCATGCACCTGTTTCTGCTGCAGTCAGTGTGGATTCATCTGAAAGCGTTACTCCCTGTACGTTGTTGATCACATACTGGCTGTCTGCAACATAATTGGTTAAAACCGCCGTAATGTTCTTACCTTCCTCTTCCTGCATTGCCTTAACCCAGTTTGCGATCGTCTGCTGAGCGGTTGATGTAGATGTTGTGGACTTCAAATATGGATACACGATCACGTTTGCGTCTTCCGTCTTTAACTTTGCAAGCATCGCTTCCACATGATCATCCGTATGATTTGATGGAAGCTTATATAAAAGCACCGTCTTGGCTCCCAGAAGTGCCAGATTTGCCAGTTTCTTATCTGCAGCAGTAGCGTTCTCCGGATAATTTGCCTCCGTCGCTGTGATGCGATAGATAGCACCGTCATCTCCCACGGACAGTTCCTGCGCCAGCGCCACAGTTCCCCGGTCTCCGGCCGTGATGCTCAACGGTGTATTGGTAACAAGGTTGATGTACGCTGCCGGAATGACCTTATTCTGGCTTTCCCATATTCCTGCCATCTTTTTCCTCCGTTTCTATATTTGTGTTCATTTCTTCCATCTTCGGGATCTCTTTCTCCTCGTATTCGGTGTAGGTCACATAGAACATCAGATGAAGAACATCATCCACGATAGATGCATTTTTGTTCCTGACATAAAAAGAGAGGCCGTCGGCGCTTATCACATCAAAACGCCGGAGCATCTTCTGTTTTACTTTTTCACATTCTTTTCTGCGGTTTTCGCTTTCATCACCAGGGAAATACTGAACATCAAAGTTCTGTTTGATCCGCTGTCTTTCTGACAGACGCCGGTTTGCCGTCGTTTCCGTAATCTCTACCAGGATACACGGAAATTCCATATTCTGTGGAATGTTATCCCGGTAAATCTTCTTAAGCTCCGGCACAGATGAGCGGCATTCCGCGGCAATCGCTTTATATAGACTCTCAACCATCGTGTTCCCTCCTGATCCGTTCGATCTCTGCTTTGAAAAGTCCCATCAGCCGCCTGTCGATATAGGAAACACCTTTCTCCAGCATGTGTCTCCCTGGAATAAATCTCATGGTCTTTCCTGATCTACTTACAACTCTGTGACCATAGTTTACAAACTCAGAATAGTCCGCCATATTAACCAGAACTTTCTTGACCCCAGAAGGACCTTTTACCGCAGGAGCCGACCGCCAGGACTTTCTCAAATGTCCGGTTCGAACCGGTGTATTCTTTTTGATGTCCCGCACCCCTTCATTCACTGCCTGGTTTAAGAGCTTGATATCGATTTCCGAGAGATCTCCCATCTCCGCTTCCAAATCTTTCCGAAATGCATCCAGCGCTGCCTTATTTCTTCGATAATTGGAACTGCTCACGCTTTCTCATCCCTCTCTACCCGGCACTGGTACTGGAAGCTATAAGGGTGTGCTTCTCCAACCCGAAGTTTCACCTTATGCCCGTTTCGCAGCGCGACCACCACCTTATCACCCTCCCGAATATCCGTTTCCAACCCGCAGAAGAGCTGGTTGGCCGCCTGCAGGGACGGCACCGGACTTCCTACGGCTCCCTGGCCTGAAATGCTGTATCGGCACTTTACGCTGGATGCCACCAGACTCTCGCCGGACGCGTCGAAACCGGCGTCATCCTTTTTGTCCTGATACCGGTACACATCCATAACCGAATCATACATTACTTCATAAGGGTTAAACATATCCTCTCAACCTCCTGTAACGCCGCAGTACCGTTTTATCAGCATCTGACAAACCGTATACGCCTTCCCGGCTGTTACTGCCATCCGTGGCGTAGGTAATGCTTCCATCACCCTCTTTAATGCTGGCAATGTCCTGCTGATAACTGGTTCCATTTACGGTTTCGTAATCCATTACGCCCTTCACTTTTTTACGGATAAAAGGCTCCAGGCGTTCTGGAAGCTTGTCCTGGTCCATATTACAGTAATCGCAGACACTTAGGATGACATCGGAGATGTTGAGATCCCGTGTGTCATCCTCGATTTTCAGGTTACTCTTCACTTTCTCTAACATCTCCGAAAATGTCATAACGCCTCCTATCCCAGTTTGTGCTTGAATGCCACGATACGGATCTGCTTCGGCTCATAGACCGGTTTCCAGTTTTTCGGGTTTGCCACCTCAGTTCTGGACGGACCCTCGGTCTTTGCCACCTCAGCATTCTGCCATGCGATCCCTCTCGGATGCAGGATCATGGTCTTACGGTTGATCAGATAATCGACACCGGAACCCTTGCGTTTTGCACGATCGGTCTCAGTCGGTACGAATCCAACAGGATGACCATTTCCAAGTGCTACAGCCCCGTTACCGAAGAGATACGTCGTGTAGGTACCGTCAGATACCGGACAGCCATCATCGACGATAACGCGTTTTCCCTGATACAGACCGAATGCAACGTCATTGGACGGCTGCACGGTCTCGATCAGATTCTGTTTTTTCAGATATGCTTCTGTTGCAGAGTGCATGCAAACACCGGTCAACTGCGCCTTCGCATCACCTAACTTCTGTTCCGCATCAATAAACGCAGCTCCGGACCAGTTCGCCTTCGTTCCGCTTAATCCGGAAATGTCCAGGATGTTGCTTTCAAGCCTGGTCTCTGCCGGCGGAGTTCCGGATCCGCCGGCCGGCACAGTACCAAATACACCACTGAGGATGGCAATTAACTCCTTCTGCATGTCACGTTCCCAGAAGCGTGCCACAAGAGTACCAATTGCCTTCATCGGATCTGCTCCGGCCAGTGCTGCGGATAAATCTGTCGCGGACCACATCTTTGCACGACGGAGAATTGCTGCCACATCCTTGTTTGATGTGATCTTGTTATCTTCAAGATCTGTTCCCTCGATCACCTGCTCAGATTCTCCTGTCAGATCCTCGAAAAACGGCATGTTAACGGTCGGCGCCGCCTGGGATGCCAAAGCGTCGAACTCCGAGTTATTTGCAATGATGCCACTCTGCACCAGTGCAGACAGCTCCATTGTCTGGTTAAGCACGTACGGGTTAAAAAGTTCCGGGACAATTACGTCCTGTAAGGTTGTTCCTGCCATTTAAAATTCCTCTCTTTCTTAAAGTTTTACTCCGGCCGCAGCTGCCAGCTGTCTGGCCTGCTCCGGATTCTGTTTGAACAGGCGTCCCTGTTCTGTAAGGTTATAGGTTTCCTTTGCAAACGGATTATTTCCTGGCGGATTTCCGCCTCCCGCCGGATTATAGCCACCAGTTCCGCCGGCATTCTTAAACAGGTGCGGAGAAGCTTCTCTCATCGGTTTGAGAACGTCATCCAATCCGATGACCTTACCGTCCTGGTCAAATGTGAATTTATCCAGACCGCCCTGCTTGTAAATGATGTAATCCGCATCTACAGCACCAGCTTCCTTCAGCTTATCCTTTAAGGCGTATTCCTTTTTGGTATTCGCCGCTGCTGTTTTAAGTCCTGCCACTTCAGCTTCATAGTCCTTGACCTTTTTCTGCAGATCTGCGTTGTCCGCATTATTTTTCTTAAGGTCCTTGATCGTATCATTGGCTGTTCCCAGTTCTTTCACCTTATCATTGTAGTCCTGCTTCGGTACTGCATGCTTCGGGAACTCCCCATTGATTTCCTTCATAGTGGCATCAACGTCCAGCTTCCCGTCGGTGATCACTGCCTTCTCTAAAATTGTCTTTAACCATTCCATCGTGCTTACCTCCATAGATTTTTATTCCCGCTCTCCGGGTATTGGGATCGGCCGGTTATACTCCCGGCAGAGTAGCGCCCAGTTTTATGCCTTATGGCAGGGCATAAAAATAACATGCCTTTTAAGCATGTCTAAACCTCTACTGTTGATTCTGTAAAACCAATGACTGTACCCTTTCGGACTGCTCCTTGGGTTCCATCTTCAAAGACAAACTCAATAAAGTCCTGATCTTTTACAAAATCCTCTCTCATAATGATTTCCATTGCTGCATAGCTAAGCTTTACGCCGTAGAAGGATACTCCGGTACAAAAAATATCAATCATACCGTCCCTTCTCTTTCCCGCATAATGAGCAGCGCATCACATATCCGCCATACGGACCAGAATCCCGGCTCCAATGCTTGCGGTAGTGATGGCTGCAACGGTGCTGTCTGATCCATCTGATCCACTTGAAAAATCCTATTGTACTCACCTCCCTATTTGTTGCGATGTCGCAACACCTGAAAATGGGTATAAAAATACCACCAGCCTATTGACCGGTGGTTGATTTCATTATCTTCCAATGCGTTGTTTTCCCTGACCTGGCGGAGTTTTGTAAACCTCTTCTATAAGACCATGTTCAATATCTCCGCCAATATATCCTTTTCCATACAGCATATTCAAATGTTCCAACACTTCCCTATCTCTGACAACGCTTCGGAATTTTTCTCTCTGCGGTTCATATTCTTCGTATGTTTTTATTTGCAGAAGTTCCTCTTTCAAACTCATTTTATTATCCTTTCAAATACAACATTAATCCTTTCCATAAAATCTATCACTTCTCTTTTTTATGAACTCTGTCCATTCATCCCTCTGCTCCTGTGGAACACGCTGCCAATATGATTCGCGAATAAACGAACATTGGTTTATATCTGTTGGAATAAATGTTTTTTCATCGGTGGTTCAACAGCATGACATAATTTAGGATCTTTATCTTTCAAATGGCATTGTCCACAAATAAACTGCAACCTATGATTATCCCAGGAGTACTCACTCATTTGATATCACCTCACACTGCAAATAATGTTTACTCTGACTTCTTTTTTATCCTCGAATAATATCTTTCGCTTCTTTCCCGTATATCTTCCTTAAATCCCTCTTTCTGTTCCTCCGGTATTCGCTGCCAATATGATTCGCGAATAAAGAAACAATCACTTGTGGACTCTGGAATAAATGTTTTTTCTATCGGTGGTTCAACACCATGACATAATTTAGGATCTTTATCTTTCAAATGGCATTGTCCACAAATTAACTGCAACTTAGGATTATCCCAGGAATACTCACTCATTTGATATCACCTCACACCATACTTTTAAATCCTTATCTTCTGGAATACGCGGATTTACTCTGTATTCTGCCTTAATTATCCTATAAGAATACCCTCTTTGCAAGAGGAATTCTTTTTCTCCCTCGTTAAAAGCTTCGTGCGCGATATACGCCCCATGTGTCCCTTTGGGAACCCTTATAAACAATTCAGCATTGCCTTTGCCAGCGCCGCTAAAACCGCCTTCTTTCATTGGCGAAGTGGCGGTAAATCCTTTATCCGAAAACTTCTGTCCTATTAAAACACTCGGATCCTTTTTCCAGTCACCAGTCATTTTTTCAAAAATCTCTCTTGTTCCGGTTCCTCGCTTCACAATGATCTCTTTTTGTGTCGTGACCTTGCCAAGCACCGCCTCAATGTCCTTTGCCGCCTTTTTGGAAATAGGATCAACATTGATTCCGTATCTTAGATAGCGATTGATATTTACATAAGATCCACCGCTCCATGTGCGCAAGGCTCCAAGCTCTGTATCTGTTGCAGCTTCCAGCAACTGATTAACAAACGGTTTCATTGTCGTTTCCGACTGCATTTTCAAAATAGATTCCCAGTTATCGGCACTCTTCGACATTTCAGATAAGAGTTCCTTTTCCGTTTTGCCCGATATCTTCTGCAATTCGCTCCATCTGGTCATATCTTCAGCAGTGCCAGTGAACATGATGTTGGTCAGATTGCCATACTTTTTCAAAAGTTCTATCTGACCATTCGCCGCCTCTTCCTGCGGTGTTACAACCGGCTGAAGACCTGCATTTAAATATTTCTTCTTCCATTCCTCATACGTCATACTCTCCGGCACTTCGATGTTGTTGCCATCTTTATCCCTGGCGGCCCGCTTCATTCCCTCCGTCGGGGTATCCGGGTAATACGGAACATCCGTGCAGCGACAGCACGGATGGAACGGCGGCATGTTCTTTCCTGCCACCGCTTCCGAAACAAAATAGATCTTCCCATCCAGCTTCCCGCACACGCCGCAGGTCTTACTGTCCAGCGTGGCCAGAATCTCATATTGCTCCACGCCGTCCTCTTTATACCCGGCGTGAGTTGCCTCACTCATCAGGAATGAGCTCTCCGTGTGCAGGAGCCGGTACGCATCCGCCTTCTTTGACTGCATCTTCTTAGCGAACTCTCCGGCCAGATTCTGCGGGGATGCTCCTTGGACCATCATAGTTGTAAGCGATTCCATGAGCTGAGACTGCAGGTGGTCTTTCTGCTTCCAGAGCCTGGATGAGAAGTTGGCACCATTGAATGGATATTTGATCAGCTGCTCAAACGTCCTCGGCTCAATCTGGGCGAACTCGGCATGAAAGCCATGGTACTGATCGATGTTATACCAGGTTCGGTAATAGGTATCGCCGTACACCTTCTGCATCGTCCGTGTCCCTTCTGCCTCATACTCCACAGCATACAGTTCCCGGAGGATCGCGTCCACCTGCGCTTCCAATGCCTGATAGCGGGTCATCCTGGCCTTGATGGACATGTTGTTGACATCCTGGTTATATTTCCCGATGTTGTTCATTGCCTTCTCAACGAAGTCCTTCAATTCTCCCAGTTCCGCTTTATCGAGCCGTTTCTGGGCTTCTGAATACGTCAGCCCATTCTCCTTCGCATATCGCCAGTAAAAGCTCTCCACGGTCTTCTGAATCTCCCGTTTCGCCTGATTAAATGCTTTCTCCAGTCGCATGAAATACTGATTTACCTGCATCTCTCCGGCCTTGTATGCTTCTTCCTGGCGTTTCTCCCAGTAGGACATCACGTATCACCACCTTCATCACCCGATGCGCCTTCTTTCGGGAACATGTCCGAGATATCTGCCGCTGAGCTTTCTTCCTGTTCCTTCAAGAGATCCATTTCCTTCTCAGGATCATCTACCCACGGGTGGTGGCTGACGATCGTCTCATCAGAGATGATTCCTTTGCTCTGAAATGCGATCTGGGATAACTCCTGATCATTCTTTACACTGGTCCTCGTCCAGGTCTGCACGATCGTGCCGTCTTTGATCTTGATCTCCTGAAGCCGGCAGATGCAGCGGATGAACCGTCCGAAGCCTAAACGGAACTCCGTTTCCTGCAAGCCGGCTTTCTGCTCCAGAAGGGAATACAGGAACTGCAGCGCAACTCCGGAACTATTTCCGAAGTTCTGCGGATCCGGATCAATACCCATGCCCTGTTCGAAAATACATTTTCTTGTAATCTCCAGAAGCTTTTCTCTGGCTTCTACCGGCAGTTCGATTGTTAATGTTGAAACGCCGGAATGATCCCCATCTCCGTCGCTCTCGATCTGGATTGCTTTGTAATCCTTGAGATCCCGAAGAAACTGCCCCAGATCCTCGCCTCCATAATTGGTCAGAACAAAAATCACTTCCTGAATGTCTTCCAGATCATTTACGAAACCGCTGAACACCTTACAGTAAGTATCGATCAGCGGCTTGATGTTCTTCAGATCGTCTGTGTCGATGTTATTGTTAAAGAACGGGAAGAATGGCACCTCCCCGACTCCATGCTGATAGCAATCCGAATATTCACACAGCTCCGGATCAACCAGAAACATCTGATACGGAATCAGCTGATCCAACTCGTCTCCCGCTTTCAGCCGATATGCCGTGCATTCTTTATCGTTCCAGTACTCGTAAACGGTATACCTGTCACCGGTTTCCTCATCGATGCTCTGATAGCTCCGGAACACGCCAGAAAGCTCCTTTTCCAAATCACTCGTCCATACCGGAATGATCTGTTCTGCCGGAACTACCGCATACTTCCATGCACCTTTCCCATCCTTCCAGACATGCAGCCATGCGACCGTACAGTTCGATGCCTCAATGCACAGGTCTTTGCACACTTTCGGATATTTATCCCCAAGAAACTGTGTTAACTTTTTGTTCGCATCCTTGTTTCCAAGATCAAAAATCGGAGATGCCGCAAACATATACGAGGCCTTCTGGTTGACCAGTAACCCGTGGAAGTTGAACGGAATCCGGTTGTCTGCATTCCGCAGCGGCTTCTCTTTCTTCTCCTGCTCCTCCTTCAGCGGTGGGAACATAATATCCGTCTCATTCCGATAGTAAGCCTTCGCCTTTTCAGCTTGCCTCACAAAATCCGTATGCCCACTCTGATATTTTCGGATCAGCTTCTTAATTACTTCAATGTCCATGTTTCCTCACCTCACTTTAAAATCTTCATGCCACCAACTCCGCGAATGATCGTGTAGCAAAAATAGCGGAGAGCATCGAGCGCGTGATCATGCTGTCGCGCTTCGCGCAAAACGTAACTGAGCTTCGCGCAAAACGTAACTGAACCGTTACAGAGCCCTGTTTTTTATGCAAAGTTTTATACATTTTTTTGCATTTGGCACGAAAAAAGATTTACTTTTTAAAAGATTTAAACCGCCCTCAAACGAATTTGAAAGGCGGTTTAAATCGTGTTTAATCCATATTTAACGGCTATTTTGCTGCTTGCTTTGACAGGTAAATAGCTGCTTTTTTATTATTCAGCACAAAAGCATCATAGTAAATTCTGCCCTCTACAAGCCAGCCGTTAATTCCCTGTGGATTCTCGTGGATCTTGTAATCCGCAAGCTTTACCGGGGAAGTCATAGCCATTGGATGGCAGATTATAAAGTTTGTACCTTTTACAAAGTAATCTGCCGGGGCTACAATGATCGTAGTCTTATCAATAGTTCCCACAGCCCCAGTAACGGCAATTTCCTGGCCTTTATCCCCGGAGGATACGAAATTCTTGTCTAACTTGATTGCTTTGTAGTAGGCGGACGTTACAAAGGCGATACGGCCTTCAGTGGGCACTTTAGCATCAAACAGCACCATGGAGCCTTCCAGAAATGCACTGTATGCTGTTTCTGTGGTAAGTGTCTCCTCTTTGGTATGTGCTGCTAACGCTTCGGCCGTGTATTTCGCGATCCTGTAGCGGTCGATCGTAGGAGTTACCACCCCTTTTAATTCCCGCGCCAGTGCTTTGGCTGCGCTCATTGCCATCATGGTGTCTGTTGCGTTTTTACGGTCAATGCTGAAAGTGAAAGACTTGTCCTGTGTCAGTTCCAGTGTCTGCACATCATTCCCAAGCTCCACCGGGGTTCCGTATCGGTTGCTTTTTGCATTGATATCATAATCATTTAAAGGCACTGTTTCAACAGAATAGACATTGACCTTGTTTACTCCATCAAAATCATAATCTTTGTTGACCGCTTTATCTGTAAGAGAATCCTTACTTAACTGTTCGTCGATTGTCTGAGAAAATTTCTCTGCGTAGTTTACTGCCATCGTTTTACCTCCCTGTTAGTTTTTCATTGCTTTGACAAATGCAGTTTCAAAATCTTTTTCCGGTTTTCCCCAGAACCCGGTAGAAGCTGATTTTCCAAGCCCTTCCGGGGTCTTTCCACGAAGTCTTTCCGTAATTCCATCGGATACCAGTTCCTTAATGGTGGAAATGACCGTTTCCAGGCTTTTAAGTGTACCGGCTTCATCTGTATACTGGATCAGCTCCGTAGCCTTTACGGGGATGCCTTCCTCCGTCAGGCGGTTATTGATCTGGTCTTTCATATTTGCCTTGAAAAGTTCCTTTTTCAACTGGCTGATCTGTTCATCCTTCGAGAGATTGGCGAGGCGTTCCTCTTCCCATTCTTTTCTCTTTTCGTCCAGAATGTCGTTTAACTCATCCCGGGAATAAGTTTTTTCCTCGCTGGAAGCTCCTTCACCCTGATCGGTTCCATCATCCAAACCCTGGATTTTTTCAGCTTTTTCTTTTACCTCATCTGCCTTGGTTTCCTCTGTGCGTTGCGGATCCGCGTTGCTCGTAGGTTCCTCTGTTACTGTCTGGGCTGCTTCCATGCCCATGGCTCCCATGATCTGATCAATAAATCCCATGCTCATCATCCTTTCTTTGTATACTGCTTCATTTGGCGGATACTGGACTGTAATTCTGAACGGATCTGCTTTAACTGACGGTACTTTCTCCGGTCTGTGTCCGCTTCTCCGGTTTGTTCCATGCTTCTGATCTGTCCCCGGATCCTGGCTAATTCGTTTTCGTACTGCTGAATCATTAAAAACAGGCTCATGGCTCTAAAACTCGCTTGCAATGATCTTGCGGCACCAGGCTTCTGTAACACCATACTTTTTCGCCAGTGTCTTGTGGTTGCTTCCGTCAAACTCCTGGCGGATCTTCTTATCCCTGAGATAGCGGCATACTTTTTCCTGTTTGGGGATATACAGCTGTACTCCAGAAAATTCCTGTATCAGCTTTTTGAAACCTTCCAGCTCGATGGCTCGGATCAGTGCCTGGCAGTCCTCACCCAAAAGGGCTGCATCCGCTTCACTAAGTTCATTTAATAATTCCTCCAGTGTTTTTCCCATTGTGTAGTTCCTCCACATCCTTGTTTTACTGCTGCTTTTTGATGATTTCCCGGATACGCCTGGGGCTTACGCCGTACCTTGCCGCAAGTTCTGCCGTTGACGTTTTCCCGGCTTTGTAATCTCTGATGATCCGGCTGTCACGTTCCGCAAGCTCCAATGATGCCAGTTTTGCAACATAAACACGGCTTCCGCCATAGTAGGCGGCCAGCTTGCTGTATGCTTCAAACCCAATGCATTCCGCTATTTCCTTCTGATCCGGTGTTAAAAGGCGGATCTGTGATTCCCTAATAGAAGCGCCCATCTGTCCATCCCTCCATTCTGGATAATATAACAATGGGGAACCGCTTTGACAGACAAAACAGTTCCCCTTACTTTTCACGCCGCTTTATGACCTGCATTCATTTAAGAGGTGGTAAGCGGTGCGGAATCCACAAATAAACCCTTCACGTTCAACTTCGCCGCGGATCTCTCCCTGCAGTTCCCAGTAGGCTTTTAATTTTTCCAGCAGCTCCTCATCCACGCCTGTTTCCAGGATCTTCTCTAAAAGCCGCTCCTTTTCAAAGAGCTTCGCGTTCTCTTTTCCAAATTCACCCAGCTTTACATGGTCTCCGATGATGCAGTAAAGGTTTGCAATATACTTGTTGCTTTCTGTGTGGCAGTCCATGTTGTCGAACATTTTCCAGTAATCCCGTTCTTTATATTCCATCAAATGCTTATACTCGTCATCCGGAGTATAGACCCGGCAGGATGGGCCGTAAGTGTCTTCGATATTCTTTCTTACGGAAGAATAGAAGCAGTTCTTCACTTCCAGCAGCGTCTCCTCCATCCGCTCATAGCTGGAGCAGTCCACGCCAGAGATCAGACTCTGGGGAAGCCCGCATTCTGCCAGATGTCCAAGCGCGGCATCTTTCAGCACCTGGTTAATCATGGGGATCTTAGCAGTTTCTGTATTTTTCTTCATGTTCATATCCTCCTTTGGCTTTATATCCCTTTTAAAACCGTTCATATCCCTTTTAAAACCGTTTAAAGCATTCGTGATAAGGAAGTCTTTATATATCGCTGAAAACGGATTCCTGCGCCCATCTGCGTCTCATGGTTTGGGAACGGCTGCAAAAAATGATTGCAACACCGGGAACGGTCTGCTATACTATCTGTGAACACTTGTGTTCCGGCTTATGCCGGATGGAATAGTCAGTCTTGCAGGGCTGGCTATTTCTTTTTTGCCCTTCATCAGTACATCCTCCCAAAGAGCTGCTTCTGTGTATCTTTCAGCATCTTTAATGTGACGGCTTCCTTACTGATACGGGCATATTCCAGGGCAATCTCATAAAGCTTGATCGCTGTACGCAGACTTTCAAGATTTGCCATCTGGATCAGAAAGGCAAGGCAGCTTTCCGGCACTCCTGGAAAAATATGCTGCATCTCCTCAACGGTATAGTTGTTTTCTACACGCTTCCTGACAATGATTCTCGTCCGGATCTGGTCAAATTCCCGGCCTTTCTGGCCTGTAAGCATTTGCTTATAGATCTTATCATTGCCAGAAAGAATGATCCCCACATGTGCCTGGTCGTTTAAGTCCCGGATTGCCTGTAAAGCCTGTAAAGACAAGCGGTCGGCCTCATCAATGATGATCAGACGGTTGCTTCCGGAAAGCTGAGAGATAAGTTCCTGCATTACCGCGCTGCGCCTTCCGTCTGTTGCCTGTCCGATCTTATCCGCGATCAGCTTTAATACAGACGTTGCGGATGTGGTGCAGGTATTTACTGTTACCATGGTCACGCCTGCGTTGCTGTCCCTGTAGTGTTCCAGCGCGGTGGTTTTCCCGGCTCCGGCATCCCCTGCAACAAGGGCAATATCGTTATATTTATGGGCATACCAGCAGGCATATAAAACTTCTTTTGTGTTGTAAAGATCAGGATAGTACGTTGTTCCTGAAACGCTGTTTAAACGGTCTTTACTGATGCTTAAAAACTTGTTTAAAATGTCCTGTACCTTCCCGTTATCCCCGGTGTATTTCCCATCCAGGAACTGGGAGATGACAGAAGTAGAAAGCCCGGTTTCTTTGCTGACCTGTTTCTGTGACTTCCCTGTCTGCTTCATAAACTGGGAAAATTCTTCCCGAAATTCTTTCTTTTCCATGTGTTCCTCCTTACTGGTTGCTTGCTTCCATAAGTTTTCCTAAAAGGTTCTCCTCGCGGCTCGTGCGTCTCTGCTTTGTTGATTCCTCCAGGATCTTGCTGTTTTCTGAAAGAACAGGGTTAATGTTCTCAATAGTCTTTGTATGTTCGCCTTCTGTGAACTGCTTTTCTACAAGCTGGTTGCGGGCAACGATTGCCATAACGTCCAGCTCCCTGGTCGGTGCATACTGTTCGACCAGCTTTCTGGCATTCTTTTTTTCTTTCATTGCTTCCCGGATCTGTTCCTGGGTAGTGTGACGGAACGGGGTTCTTACCTTTGCGGCTGCCTTGCAGATCGCACGCATGTTTTCATCAAAAACATTTAATTCATCCATGTTGGACGGGTCATAATTGATGATAACTTTCTCTCCCTGGTGGGCGATAAGATCCGTATGGTAGTAAAATCTTCCCTGGTACTGTACGCCGTTTTTCTGTACGGTTCTTTCGTCAAAGGTTCCGCAGAGGATCCGCAGGATTGACTTGTCATGGACTTCATTCTTTACGGCCAGGTTTTCAAAATATACCTGATCCGGACATTTTCCGTCCATGTCGATTCCGCCAGATGGTGTATTATTGTACTTGTTCATGTGTTTCCCAAGCAGATCTGTGAACTGCTCCATGGTAGGACATTTATCTTTCAGCTTCTCAAAGGTTACCCGCATATCCTCCGGTCGTTTCTTCGCGTCTTTTCCCAGATAGGTGGGGAAAAACTTACAGAAACGGTCTTCCAGGGTTTCCCAGAACCGCTCGATGGGCTTTGCCTGTCCATGGTATGGTGTCGCGTAAATCTGATTGATTCCCAACTGTTTGGTAAGGGAAAGAGGGAAATCTTTATTGAATGATTTCTCGCGGTAATCTTTTCCGTTATCGAAATAAAGTTCTTTAGGAACTCCAAATTCTTCCATTCCTTTCCGGAGGCACTGCTTTATCACGGTTGCGTCTGCGGATTTATCCCGGATAATGAAAGCAATAACCTTGTTGGAACGTGCATCAAAGAAAGCAGTGAGCCATGGGCGGAACACCCGGCCGCGATTGTTTAAAACTGCTACATCCATTAAATGGTGGTCAGAAAACCAGATGTCATTGGAGTGGATGTCTTCCTTGCTTCGTTCCATACATACAAGGGAATCATTGAACGCTTTTTCGCCTTCCCTGTAAAAGATGATCACGGGTTCCGGAATTGTTTTGACTTTCCGTTCAAAGGCAGATACGGAAGGAATCTCCGGATATTCCGTCTTTGTGTATTCCCAACAGATCTCTATACTGCGTTTTTGCAAAGTCATATACAGCGCGTAGAAATATTCCCATGCGTCCGGTGGGATGTCCGTCTTTCCACGGTTATGCCCTCCGCGTGTGTCGATCAGCCCGGCAACATCGCCGTTCTTATACTTGCGCTGCCAGCGGAAAAGCTGGGACTTTGTGATCACACTGTCCGGGTTTCGCTCATTAAAATCTTTTATGTAGTCATCCGGGGATTTTTGCGCTTTCTGATAGTTTTCTACGATCAATGCCTTAAAGTTGGCTTCCTCCCGCTGTTTCCCGGTGAACTGCATCATGTCATTATGAGTATGTTCCCTTTGAATGTTGTTGTATTTGTCCTGTGCTTCCTGTGGCAGACTTTCCAAAGCAATCTCAATCCGAACACCGCCCCGGCCGATCCCTTCGACATGGCGGTACTCATATTTATTTTTTTTGATAGCCTTTTTAATAGCACTGTCTGTTAAATTTAAAATTTTAGCAACTTCTTTTACTTTTAGCCATGTCAAAGTTCTCACCACCTAATTCTCATCAAGTAGAGCTTTAGTGAGTTCTTCAATGCTGATTCCAGTTACTTTTGAGATGTTATAGATTGCTTTGATTGATGGGTTATGCTTTCCGTTTAAGATTTCACTTATATATAGCTGTGAAAATCCCGTCTTTTCAGCAAGATACTTTTGATTTTTGCCCATCTGAGTAAGGCGTTTATAAATAATCATCCCAAAATGTGACTTTGCTCTCATACTTATTGGTCTCGGCATTTTTTTCACCCCTTTAGCCGTTGTATCAATGATACATTTCTGTTATATTTATTTGGTAACATAAACATTATAATATGTGTCACACATATTTGTCAATATAATTATGTGTGACACATATAAAAGGAGGATATATGGAAACAATAGGCGAACGTATTAAATTTGTTAGAAAATCAAATAATAGAACACAAGTTCAATTTGCAAGGGAACTTGGAATCAGCCAGACACATATTAGTAAAATAGAAAAGGGTGTAGAACATCCTTCTGAAATGCTACTACTATTTATATGCTCGATGTACGGTTGTAGCATTGAGTGGTTAAAATCTGGTATAGGGGAATCGAGAAAAGAACCGGAAGATTTAGAAGACGCACTTTTAGCAATATACAAAAAAAATTCATTACGTTTTTATGAGCTTTTATATAAATTACCTATTGGTATAATGTATGATACTACTCAATCCATAAGATTGCTTATTGATATAGCAAAAAATTCTTCTGAATTAAGTGATCTGCGTTCGGAAGGAATTATCCATATGACTTATAACATAGTTAGCTATCTCGCACAAATAGCAAAAATAAATGTAGAGTACAGCAATCATCAAATTAAGGATTTGGGAAGACAGGACGATTTTATTAAAGCAATCGGTAATGAATTGGAACAATTAAAAAATATTACTGAAAATATATAGTGTTGCATTTTTATGTGTCTATATGTATATTTATACAGTGCTGATTTCCTTTATTTTCCCTTAGTCCATTTCTTATAAAATCATACTTAAAAAGTCCGAAAAATACTGATTTAAACGTATTTTTCGGACTTTGTTTAAATTGCTATGAATTCCCTTAGTCAGTTATTTTTGAATGGTTAGTTGCGTTTTGTTCCCTTAGTCAACAATTACGTTGTTTTAAATGCTTTTAAGGAGAAAGCCGCATAAAATAAGGATTTTTTGGGATTTTTAAAGTCTTTTAAGGTTTTTTAAGGGTTCATGAATCACCCAAAGACTAAGGGAATAGTTACATTTTACTCACAGGACAACACATGCTCCTTCACCGGCTTATCCTCCCCGCGGTCTCCGGCTTTTACATCCCAGATGTAGGAAGCAAACTCCTTCAGCAGGTTCTCGCAGGATGCATCAATAAAAATAGAACCCGAAAGCAGCAAGGTTGCCACAAAACGGATTCCATCCAAAACATCATTTTTCGCTTTCTTTACTTTGTAACCATCTTTTTCTAACTGTGCCTTGAAAGATGCTGCTGCCGGGTCCAGGATCACCGTCCGGATCTTTTCTCCGGATAGCCACGCCGTCAGATCTTCAGCAAATTCTTTGTCTGTCTTCTGCTGCCCTATATCGCGTCCGGAATAATAATACTCCCTGCGGCAGTACCACTTGTTATCAGCTCCCTTGCTCCACAGCAGGAACGCCGTCGGGTTCTGGGTACCATAGTCACAGCTGACATATTTATCACCGATCCAGAACTCTCGTCCGGCTTTCTGCCGGTATTCCGCCGCAATGGCTTCTGTGTCCACCACATTTCTGTCCGGATCAAACATATCATAGATGATTCCTTCAGCCATCGCCCAGAGCCCTTCGATGTAACGCTTAAAGAACACGCCGCTGTACATGCTGCGATATCTGGCTTTGATCGCTTCTGAAAGGCTAAGGTTATCATCCATCGTGAAATGCACATACAGGAGCTTCTTAAGATTCAGCTCTGTGCCTTTCGCGGCGGCTTCTTCCTGCAGTCTGGCTGCTTTCTTCTTTCCGAGGTATCCGGTCGCCTTGTCGATCCAATTGACCTTGAACCAATGATATGGTCCGTCCGGGTTGCAGTTAAACCAGTACTTGGATCCTGTCACCGAGCAACGTCCTGTTGCCTGGTTAACGAAGCTCTCCGGCATCAGCGCAACCTCATCGCAGAATACCCCAGCCAGAGTGATACCCTGAATCAGATCCTGGCTGCGTTCGTCCTTACCACCGAAGATGTAAAAGTAGTTCGTGACATTCTTTCGGGTGATCTCAACCAGATTATCGGCCCGATGATCCGCAACCTTGTACCCTCGGCTCTTGAGCATCAGCTTCAGCCAGAATAGAACGTTTCTCCGGAAGGAACCGATCGTCTTGCCGCACATGGCGAAGTTCTGACCATTGAAGTTCTCCATCGCCCAGAATACAAAGGACAATGACATACAGACTGTTTTTCCCGATCGAATCGCACCATCCGCAATAATGCCATCATAATCCTTCACAGGGCTCCCCGGCATCCACCAGGTAAGAACCTGTTTCTGTCTTCTGGAAAACGGCTGGAACTTGAATATCTGAACCTTCGTCAGGATCCCTCTCTGTGACTTCATCCTCTTAAGCTTGTCACGCATATCGGCGATACGATCCTTAATCTCCATCGGCATCACCCCAAAGCGTATCAGACCCTGCATTCAGTGCATCCAGGAATCCATCATCTTCAAGCTCCTGCTCCTGACCGCCGAGCTTCAGCGCCGCCAGGTCAAGCTTCATCATCTCGATCTCCAGGCGTGCATCATCCACACCATACCGGTGCAGCGCATCGATCGCAGCCTGTTTTCTTGCCTGCACTCTGGTTAAGGCTTCCTCAATGTGCTGGATCTGCCCCAGCTTCCCCTGATATTCACGAAGATCTGTATCTTTGTCCTTTTCGATTCCCATTTTATGACTCACAACGGTCATCCCTGTCTCATCTCCGGAGACCTCCTCGGAATCATCCGGAGACTGTCTCAGAAGGTCGATCCGCTTCAGCATCCGGCGTTCCCGAACCGTAAGAAGCTGGATCTCCTGCATGAGCAGCGTCTCTTTATCTTTCGGAACTGCCTGTGCCAGCCGCCGCTCCTCCGGTTCCAGACAATCAAAAAGGAGAGTCTCAAACTCTCCCGTAGTAACTGCTTTCTTATTCCCAGGCGGACCACCAGAGCTGTTCTTGTTCCCCGGCTGCGCGCCGCGCTTTCGTTTTTCCGAACGTTCGCTTTTCTTATCCGAGCGTTCGTTTTCCCACTTATGTGTGGACTTCCATCGGCGGACCGTTCCCTCCGGCAGATTTAGTTGACTTGCAATCTCAACTAATTTCATACCTTCCAGGTACATGGTCTTCGCCTTTTCAATTCTCGGATCCGGCGCTCTGGCCATGCTCATCACCTCCGATTCGTCGGTTTTGGGTAAAAGAAAAGAGCCACGCGGTGGTGGCCCTGTAATACTCATTCCAATTTCATTATAATATCAATTATACCTCCATAATACTTCACGCTTTCTCTAGCACGACTTATATGTTCCCCCTTTAGTCCATCTCTTCCAGTACATTTATAAACCGGCTTTTTTGCATTTTGCGAATACGGAACCAAACTATGCAAATTCGGAATAGCTCCTAGTTTATAATCATCTCTTTTTACAACTTGGTCTAATGGAGTAAGCTTATCTACGATATTTGTCCTAACAGCTCCATCTACTTGATTGCCAAAAATCTTCCATCCATTAGTCATACCATCTTCATCTTTTGTTCTTAAATTATGTTGTTGTGTAACATACCCCACAAATTTAGGGGCTCCAGTTGGCAATTCATCCATTTCACCTTTCCATTTTATCAGATTTCTATCCCAATCTTCTCTCCATTTAACAAATTTATTTCCTAAATTTTCTGTACCTTTAATCGAAAATAAATCTGGTGAAAGTGGAGTCACAAAATAATCGCAACCTCCTAATACAGCCCTATTCAAAGCACCTAAATTAGGTCCTAAATCATATAAAATATATTCCGCATTGATTTCTTTCGCGGCATAAAGGACATACCGATATATTGCAATTTGTGCTCTTAACGATATTTCCTGATTTGATGCACTTGACCAAGTTTCACCCAGCCTATCTTCAAATATACTTAAATCAATATCTCCTGGCACCAAATACAAATAATCATTTAACGACACTGGTTTTCTTTTTCTATAATCTCCTAAACCTCTTGCTATAAGTTCTATAACTCTATATATACTATTTCCTCGTTCCGACCAACTTTGTCGAATCTGGGGTTCTTCTAGTGCATACGCTGTCAAATTACATTGACTATCGCAGTCAACCATCAGTACAGTTTTTCCAGCATCTGCAAGAATGTTCGCAATATGGTATAGATATGTGGTTTTTCCAACTCCACCCTTATTGTTAAAAATAGCAATACTCTTCATATTTTATCCCCCTTCTTCTTTTATCATACCTCAAATTTCGACAAAAGAAAAGCACCCATCTTTCGACAGGCGCTTTTCATGGGGGATATTATGTATTTAAGGCAAGGCATCTGACCTCAAACCTACGGATTACATTCCGTATCCGTGGAGATGCCCTGCATACCTGGAATGTCTGGGTGGAGAATCCCAAAACCAGGTATTTCAGATGTACTGGATCGCTCCAGCATATAATTTATCCGCTATCTGATATCACGGATTCAGGCATATCGCCTAAAAGACAACCGCCAACATAGCGAGAACAGGATTTGAACCTGCGACCTCCAGGGTATGAACCTGGCGAGCTACCATCTGCTCCATCTCGCAAATCGGAATGGGAGGATTCGAACCTCGATCGCTCCGCAGAGAGTCATCAACTACGCTGCTTTACCCATTAAGCTACATTCCGATAACTGACGCCCGGCAGGGGTACCAGACGTCACACGCATTTTGGGAAGGTGTTGGAAACCGCCGGCTGTATGCCTTTGGCTTCAGGTTACACTATAACATTTCGAAAACGAAAAAAGCGAAAAAAACGAAATCACTTAACATTCTTTCATAAAGTTTGTGTATTCCATCCTTACGCTGTCCGCTGTCGCCCGTCTTCCCATCTTAATCGCCACCTCTCCCCATGGCAACTCCTCAAAGATGCGATACCGGATGATCCGCTGCATCCGCTGCGGAATTGTGAGCATCCATGCCTCCACCCGGCGCTTGATCTCCTCCGCCTTCTGAAGCCGCTCCTGAAGGATTGCTTCCCGCCTATCCAGTTCATCCGGATCCTTCACCACCGGATATGACAGACCCTCGATGTGGAAACTCTTGGCGGTATACGGAAACTCATGCGCCGATCCGGACACCCGGTCCTGCACGATTTTCTTCCGGTTCTTCTTAAGCCTCAGTATATCCGCTTTCGCTTCCTTCACCTGCTCGCAGGCATCTATGTACTGCTTCAGAATCTCCTTGTCCATTGGTACCACCTCCTCGATAACGCGGATCCGGGCAAAGGCTTGTTCCCATGTACGCCGGATGTGCCGCCGACCAGCTGTATCTGCCCTTATCCTCACTCATAGCCGCATATTCCGCATCCTGCTTTTTCTTCTTCATCGCTTTCGCGACTTTCTCATCCCATTTCTGTTTCTCCATCCAGTTTCCTCCTTCAGCAGATCTTCCGCCTCTATACGTTCTCAAAACACTCCATATGGAAAAGCCATTCACAGTTCCTTTTCGTTTTCACATATTCGATTCCGGAGAGATCTCCCTCCTGGGGAAGGATCTCTCCACAGCCCTAACAGCGGACAGTCTTCTACGTTTCATCGCTATTTTTTTCTGCTTGTCCGTCATTTTGCCTCCTCCCGGATCTTACGGATCCGCGCCCTTAATGATTCCATGACCCAGTTCTGAACATCGTCTTTCCGCTGCAGTGCCTGCATCACATCCTCATCGCGGGTTCCGCTGGATACCAGATGATGGATGATCACCTTTTCCTGCTGGCCCTGGCGGTGCAGCCTCTTATTCGCTTGAGTGTACAACTCATAATTCCAGGTCAAGCCGAACCAGATCACATGGTTTCCGCCTTGCTGCAAGTTCAGACCGTATGCGCTGCTGGCCGGGTGCGTCAGAAGCACATCGATCTTTCCTGCGTTCCAGTCGTCTTCGTCCTGCGTGGTCTTCAACTCCCGCACACGCAGCTGCATCTTCTCCAGGGCTTTTAAGATCCTGGTCCGGTCGTGCTGGTAATTGTAAAAGACCAGGGCCGGTTTTCCTCTCAGTGATTCGATCAGCTCCACGAAGGCCTCGATCTTGCAGTTATGTATTTCATGCACGGTGTGATCTTCGTCATACAGCGCGCCGTTGGCAAGCTGCAGAAGCTTGTTGCTGAGTGCCGCGGCACTGGTTACACTGATGTCCGCCTCATCTTCCGGAAGCTGAAGGACCATGGCGCGTTCCAGATCGTTGTATGCCTTTCTCGCTTTTACATCCAGCTCCACCGGCACCTCGTGGTAGATGATATCCGGAAGCTGCAGATAATCTTCTGCCTTCATGCTGATGCAGATATCCGAGATCCGGCTCAGGATGCTCTCTTCACTTCCCGGCTTTGCCTCGTAGCTGTAAACCATGCCGTCCGCTCCTCGCTTATCCGGCTGGAAGTACCGCTCTCTGAACTGCGTGTATCTCTTCCCGAGGCGTTCGCCGCCATCCAGAAGATACACCTGGCTCCACAGGTCATCCAGGCCATTCGGTGACGGAGTTCCTGTCAGCTCCACCAGGCGCTCGATCTTAGCCCCCACACTGGCAAGCGCCTTAAAGCGCTTCGCGCTGTGGCTTTTAAAACTGCTGGATTCATCCACGATCACCATGTCGAACGGCCAGGCGTTCCGGTAATAGTCCACCAGCCATACCACATTTTCCCGGTTAATGATGTAAAGGTCTGCCGGTGTATTTAACGCCCGGATCCGTTTTGCCTGGCTTCCCAGTACCGGGGCCACCCGCAGCATACATGTGTGGTCCCATTTGGCGGCTTCCTTGCTCCAGGTTCCCTCCGCAACTTTCTTAGGTGCGATGACCAGAACCCTGCGGACCTGAAACCGATTGTACTTAAGCTCCTTTACTGCGGTCAGTGTCGTGACCGTCTTGCCAAGTCCCATATCCAGAAACAGACCGATCTTTTTCACTTCCAGGATCCGTTCTATGCAGTGCCGCTGATAATCGTGCGGTTTGAATACCATCCTCCATCACCTCCCTGACAGCCCACATTTCTTTTCTATCCTCGCTGCCGCATCCTGGTACCCCAGGGATCTGAAGAACCGAACCAGTCCGGACGCTCCGTACACCACCTGAACTTCCTGCCCGAGATCCAGCAGGCGTTTGATCTGCACATCCTGCAGGGCGCTCAAGGTTCCCTTATCCGTCTTCAGTTCCACGAACATCGGCTGCCTTCCTGGAAAGATCACGATCCGGTCCGGCACTCCCGCATTCCCCGGGCTTGTCCATTTGTATGCCCTTCCACCGAGGTGCTTCACCTCTTCGGTCAAAAGTTTCTCAACATCATTTTCTCTCATGTCATACCTCCAGATACCAGAACCAATTTGCCGTTGCCCCATCTTCATCAAACTGATGATACGTCTTCACGCCTAATTCTTTTCTTGCCGCTTTCAGTTCGGCTTTCGAGTACCCGTGCGCCGCTGCATTTCGTCTCACACCTTCTGCCAAATGCAGACCTCCATCCATGAGTTCCAGTTCCAGCCAATGCTCTGCATTCATCTTCGAGCCCCTTTTATATATTTTTATTTATAAAATATTTTGTTTACGTGTGTGTGTCACACGTGTATATAACCCTCGTATTATGTACGCCATGTACGTCACGTTATCTATATTTTATTTATTTTTATACTTTATATAGTAAGTTTGTAGTTTTGTAGTTATATAGTAGAAATCCTTAGGTTTTATGCGGTTTTAGCGGTTCTACAAAGCCTGCTACATTCTGCCTACATTAAAATTTCAGGCGGCTACAAAACTACAAAGAATCTACAAACTTTTTCGGCACTATGTAGTGGGTCTCACGAACCCCCGCTGCTGTCCATACGGTCCAAAATCCCTCGGGGTTTTGATCCTCTGCCATTTGCCATGCAGCAGGATGTTGTTGATCTCCATGCTGTCAGAACGTTTCATATGCTTCAGATCGCCGCCAAAGCATTCCACCCAGATCTCCACAGCACACACCCTGTCCCTGAGAACCAGCTCACCTTCCATATGCATGCCGCCCGCAAGGAACATCCGCCGCTTTACCACATCCATTTGGTTCCAGTTAGCCGGCACCGGTTTATTTAAAAAGTCCATGATCAGACCTTCTTTCCCGGACGCTTCCCTGTGGGTTTCCTGCTGTTCTACGGCAGCCTCCTCAAGTTCCTTCGGTAAAAAGAGTTTCTCGCCTGCGGCCCAGTACGCATACGCTTCCGCCCAGATCTGGTCCACCTCTACCGGCAGCTCCTGCCACACGGACTTCTTTGCCGGATGCATTCCCACGTCTACCGGCCAGAAGCGCCGGTTTCCGGTCATATCTTTTAAGAACTCACTGTCATTGGATGTTCCGAAGAACACGCAGCGCCGCGGGTACTTGTCCGTCCTGCGCCCGTATGCCGCCCTATAAATGTCCTCGGTCTTGCTTAAAAACTGCTTGATCACCTGGGTCTCCTGCTTTGTAAACGCACTCAGTTCCCCGACCTCGTTGATCCACGTTCCCTGGATCAGCTCCGCAGCTTCTTTTCCTTCGAATGTTGTAAGGGAGTCTGAGAACCATTTTTTCCCTAAGATCGCAAGAAACGTACTTTTTCCGATTCCCTGCGGTCCCGTAAAGATCGGCATATAATCATATTTGATCCCGCCAACGACGGCACGGCCGACAGCGGCGCAGAGTGATTTTCTCATAACAGCCCGGGTATACGGTGTATCGTCGGCGCCAAGATAGTCAGAAAGCAGCGTATCCAGTCTCCGGATTCCGTCCCACTGAAGGCCCTCCAGATAGTGTTTTACGTCATTGATCCGGTTCTGGGCACTGACGATCATAAGGGCATGATCCAGTTTCTCCCGCCCTGTAAGCCCGTAGAAGACCTCGACATACCGGTAATACCCGGCGTCATCCACATCCGTCCAGCGGCGTTTCTCATCTCTCTGATCCCACGGCACGCGCCCCAGGACCATTCCGCAGCTTGCAAATTCATCGGTCACGATCCGGCCTTTTAATAGCGGATCATTTTCAAGGACGATCACGGCGTTATTGATCGTTTTCTCATATCTTCCGTTTCCGTCCTTTGTAAGTTTCGAAAGCCAGGAAAGATCATAATCCGGTCCCGGCTCCTTCTGCTCCGAGGTTCTGAATGCTTCTTTCGCCTGTTCATACCGTTCCTTTGACAGAAGCTCTGACACCTTCGGATCATCCTGGATCAGGCGGCTCATCATCATAAAGGACGGAAACTTGCTGACCGGGGTTCCTTCCTTTACCTCACCATCCTTATCCCCGAACATGTGGAGACGGACCAGGTCAAAGGCGTTTACGAGCAGACCGCTGCAGGGATCCGTTGCATGGTGGGAATATAAAAACAGATCTCCGTCATAGATCACAGCTCCACCGACCGTGGAACCGCCGGTATAGGTGTACCGGCCCGGTACCGCTGTTTCCTCGTACATTCCCGGAATAAACTTCTCCATAGCCTGCGTGATCGTGTATGACCGGCAGAAAGCCCCGATGATCCCGCGTTTTGTGGTCGGATCCTCCTGCTTGGCCAGACGCCGGCGCTCGATCGCCTCGGATCCCGGAACCTGGGGCCACTGGCTGATGTCATGCCAGTCCCCGTACATTCCCAGGACGCCCTCTAGGCTACAGAACGGCTTATCGTAGATCTCTGCTACGTACTGGCTGTTGGAGCTGCAGCTCGGCCAGTACATCAGTCTCGACGCTTCGAATGTTGTCGGGTCACAGAATTCAATTCCGATCAGGGAGGCGAGCTTCCTGGCCGCGGGCTCGTACTCATCCGCAGATCCCGTCCGGTCGATCGGGATGATCACGCGCAGTCTCGGCGCATATCCGGAATGCTTTCTGGTGCTGTAGACAGCGGCCGCGCATCCGAGGCCGTCTACCCGGCGCAGGATATCATCCGTCTGGCCTGCAGGGATATTATCGAGATCCAGGGTGATCAGGTCACGGCCGACCACGCCGGCCGCCTTGCGGCGGTCCCCTTCAAACGTACCGCCGACGAATCCGCCGACATCCTTCAGCTCATCCTGCTGGGACTTCGGAAGCACAAGGTACTGTTCTAACGTCTCGGTCCCGCGGACCGGTGTTTTCAGCTTTTCCGCAAATTCAGACCACATGATCTCAGATTTCGGCCAGTGCATAGCCTTTCTCGTTCCTGCAGTGCTGATCTGCAGCTTTCTGTTATACTGCATCTCGATTCCTCCTAGTCCTTCATGTAATAGCTGCTTTCAAATCCCGCGCCTTTTAAAATCAGTCCCGGCGCCCACGGGATCGGCTCTGCCATCAGGTCACAGATCTCATCCACGGTGGTCTCCATCGGAGCATCGATGATCACCTCATCGTGCACGTGGAATACGACCTGCAGGTGCTTCGCCGCGATCCTTTCTAACGTAACTGCCAGGCAGTCTCTCGCGACCGCCTGGACGATGTTCTCTGTCATCTTTCCGCCGTAAGTGGATGCCACTTCCCATTTTCTGCTCTGCTGTCCGACAGTATAATAGTGCAGCGCAAGTTTTCCAAACTGGTTTTCCTTCAGAAATGGCTTTGGATAGTAGAGCTTTCTTCCGCTCGGAAGTTTTACTGTCAGAAATGACTGCCCGTATACCAGATCCCCCTCCAGCGCGAAGATCAATCCGTAAATGGCCTGCGGCTGCGCTGTCTGCATCACCGAAAGTGCTGCGTTCTCCACGGCGTACCACAGGTCCCGGATCCGGGGATTTGCCTGCCGCCATCTGTGCACGATATCCGGAAGTTCTTCCTCGGTCAGCCCCATCTGCAGGGCACCCATCGCAATAAGTGCCGATGTTCCTCCCTGGTATCCAAGGGCAAGCGTCGCGACTTTTCCTTTCTGGCGCAGCGCGTACTCCGGATTTCCTTTTGCGATCCGGTCCACCGGGACCCCGAACATCTGGGATGCGGTCGCCTCATAGATCTTCCCGTGAGTGGCAAATACTTCATTTACCCACTGCTCCCCAGCCAGCCACGCAATCACACGGGCCTCGATCGCGGAGAAATCCGCCACCACGAACTTATTCCCTTCCGAGGGGATAAATGCGGTACGGATCAGCTGGGATAAGGTATCCGGGACGTTTCCGTAAAGGAGCCGGAGCCCTTCATAGTTCTTTGCCTTTACAACTTTTCTTGCATAATCCAGTGTCTTGATATAGTTTCTCGGCAGGTTCTGCATCTGCACCAGTCTCCCGGCCCAGCGTCCGGTACGGTTTGCCCCATAATACTGGGTAAGTCCCCGTACACGATCGCCTTCACCTTTTGCGGTATCCATCGCGACATATTTCTTGATCGATGTCTTTCCAAGCTGCTGCCGGATCCTTAACATCTGCAGAACCTCTTCCGGGAGATCTCCCGGTTTTTCCAGAGCCCCCGTCACAGTCGCTTTCTGGATATCCTGGAATACGTCCGGATCTGTTTCCTGCTTCCGGCTGTGTTCGTTCAGCCACGGAACGAGCTGCGTGGCGCTGTTCGGATTTAAGAGTCCCGTCAAGCGGATCGCCTCATCAGTCAGCTCCTGCGTGCTGATCCCATCGATGTACAAGGCTCCTTCGATCAGCTCCGTATCGACCCGGACTCCGTATGCATTCATCAGGATGTCCATCTGCCACTGCTTCTGTTCTTTTTCCGGCATCGGGAACTGTTTTAAACGGGTAAGGATCGCATGTTCCGTTACAACGTCCTGGCGGCAGTATTCCTTGAACAGTTTCCACTTTTCCGGATCATGCCAGGGCTGGTTCCAGGTACGGTTCCCGTTGCTTCTTGTAGGCTTGCACGGAACACAGAAATACCGGATCAGTGCCTTACCGGTTGCCAGTTTCTGTTTATCCTGGGGAAGCCCGATCGCCTTGCCGGTTGCATCCAGGCCTGCAGTATAACCACAGTAAAGTCCGTGAACCATCGTGCATCTCCACTGATCGATCGGAGTTTCAAAGCCGGCACGGTTGAGACAGTACCACTCGAACGCTGCGTTATACGCATGCTTGATCACCTTCGGATTTTTTAGTGCCGACACCAGCTCCTTCGGAAGTGTCTCCCCGTCTGTAAAGTCTATGATCTCAACCGGATCCTCACCGAACTGATAAGCAAACAGAAGGATCTGGAAATCCGGAGACTGCGCATATTTGTAGGCGCCTGCTTTGGCGATGTCCACGCTGCTCCGTGTCTCGATATCGATACTCAGATGTTTTACTCCCATCACGATTCCTCCTGTTTAAAGAGGGGCTTTAGAAAGCCCCTGGATTCTTAATACGGCATTCCGGTTAACGGATTCACACCGGTTCCCGGCTGTCCCCACGGTGCCTGCCCTGCTGCCTGCTGGGTGTATCCCGGAGCTGCCGCATAAGCTGGCTGCTGCGGAACTGCGTAGGCCGGCTGCTGAGCTGCCATTGTCGGCTGCTGCGGAGCTCCGAAGGCCTGTGCTGCTGTCATGGAGCTGCCGCCCAGTGCCTCTCCGTCTCTTAACTTCTGCACCGGTCCCAGTCCGCAGCCGATTCCCTTCTTTCCCCCGAACATGTATGGATAGAAGGTGATATTCACGCGGCCGTACATGCCGCTGTATACCTCCGACTGGTTGATGATCGGGTTTCCCATACGGTCCACGACCTCCGGCGGATAATCGGCTTTCGCGCTGGCCGTAAATACCCAGTGTCCTTTACACTCTTCCCCGAACGGCATTCCGTCAGAAGGTCTTACACCATCACCGTCATAGACCGGTGTCGGTACGATCGGCGGGCACACGCCATTCCATTTATCAGAGATACCTCTCTGTTTTGCCGCCTCGATCGCCGCATTGATACGGGACATAGTGTCCACATCAGTCTTCGGTACAAGGACTGTCACACTGTATTTTTCCTCCTGCCCCTGCATTGCTGCATAGGGTTTAAATAAATGCGCGTAGCTGAATCTTACTTCTCCTGTTGTAACGTTTGTCATCTCATTCATGGTCTGTTTCCTCCTTGAACGCCTCCGCGGCGCTGATCTTATTGGTGATCGCCGGTCTCTTGTCGGAATCTTCCACCAGTGCCGGCTTTCCGTTTTTCTTGGTAACAAATTCGCCTACGTTTGCAGCGAATTCCTTTTTGCCGATGATTTTTTCCACCTGTGCGAGGGTAAGCGGTTTTCTTTCCCACAGTACCTCTGTCCGGATCCCGGCTTCTTCCAAGCGGGCAAATGCGGCATCCATATCCGTCCAGTCTCTGGTAGCTCGTCCGGCCACCGCTTTCCATCCAGGGATCTCTTTTCCTGAGAGGCAGGCTTCCAGTGCGGAGGCCTCGATGTCTTTGAGCCATTTCGCCACGTCCTGTCCATCCTTCAGGTATTTCCCCATCTCCTCAAAAGTGAGGAGCGCCGGATCGTCTTTTACTTTGAACGCAAGTTCCACGTTCTTTTCCGCACGGGCCCTGCAGCGTCCCCTTGCCCTGCAGTATCTGCAGGTCTTCGGGCCAGGAACAAAGTCCCCCACTCCCTGAATCGCGAGTGCTGCACGATCCTTCACCACTTCTCCGAATTTCAGGAGATCTTCCAGGCTGCACTCCCATTCGGAGATCCCATCCGGAAGTCTGGGCTGCACGATTGACATCCGGACGGTATGGATCTCATACAGGATCCGGTATGCTTCGTATGCCCCTAATGCGTAAAGCATCATCTGCGGATTGTGATCTGCATCCACGCGCCCATCCGGGCTCTTGCCGTATTTGAAATCGATCACATGGATGACCCCGCCTCCTACCAGGATGCAGTCAGCACTTCCGGATGCCGGCGCTTCGTCAGGCAGATTCGGAATGTATGTATGGAGGTCTACCCGGCGTTCGATATCAACATGCGGAGAAACTGCGAAGTTTAATGCCACAGATTTAACGTAATCCAGATAATCATCGGTGTATCCCATCATCTCATCCGCCCAGATCTCATTTCCTCTTAATTTCTTGATCTCCGCGTTCATCTTGCGTTTTCCGAATTCTGTCGTGTAGAAATAGTTTCTCAGCTTAAGCTCCGCCAGTTCATGCGCCAGGGTGCCCTCCTCTGCCGCTTTGGAAGAAGTGTCCGGGAACTGGCTTCCCAGGATCACACTCGGGGTGCAGGCCATCCACTGATAAGCGTTCGACGGGCTAAGGGTCGAATGACTTCTTTCCGCGTGTCCCCCCATTAGATCTGTGCCCCCATTTCTCTCAGTGCCGTCGCGAATGCCCCATACTGGTTCGGCTGAAGGTGGGGAACCGAGTTAACTCCGAACTGTGCCAGAAGGTTGATGAGATCATTCTGTCTTCCGGAGTCCATCAGCTGCATGGCTGCCTTCGCCAGATCATCCGGAGTGTACGTTCTCGTACTGGTCGGCACTGTCTGAACTGGTGCTGCTGGAGCCTGCGTCACCGGGGCCGTGTGGATCGGGGCTGTCTGAACTGGCGCTGTCGGCGCTCCCTGGACCGGAGTTACTGGAGCTGCCGATACGTTCTGCACCGGAGCTGCAGGAGAATTATGGACCGGAACTGCCGAAGCGTTCTGAACCGGGACCGGTGCAGTCTCTGTTTTAAAGGACGGCTGAACGGTTGCCACCGGTGTAACCGCGGTATTCTGGCTGGACTTTCCTTCCTTAACAGCCGGTCCTGTGATCATTTCAGCAAATGCCTTTACCTCGGCAATGGTTTCAAAAGTTACTGTGATGTTCATAGATGGATCCTCCTAGAATTTAATATTAGAAAGCTTGTCCTGTAAGACGAGCAGTTCTTCTTTTGATAAGGTAATACCCTTTGTCATCCTGGAACGGTCTTCATTCCATCTGCGGAAATCATACTTCGGTTCGTTATCTCCCCACTCGATCAGGTTGAGTTCCAGGTGATATCCGTGGATCTCTGGAAATTCGATGAACGTTTCCAGAATCTCGCACTTAATGTTCCCTGCCATCGTCTTCTCCCTTCAGCTCTTCCATTATTTCATCTGTGATCGCATGCACATTTTCTTTAAGCGCCTGGCTGGCCGCATCATCCATACGCTTGGCAAGCTCCGCCATTGCCGCCGCATAGCCAAGCTTGGTTTTACACACCGATCCAAAGAAACTGACAATCCATTTCGCGACATTGTTCGGGAGATCCTGCATGCATGTATTTCCCATTCCGATCGCACATGCTTTATAAGTTGCGCTGTCCTCGGTTTTCTCTTCTTCAGTAAGCATAAGCCCCATAAAGAACTCGCCTGTAATCTCATCCTTGTTTCTGTCATTCTCAATTGTTACTTTTACCATCTTGATTTTCTCCTCCTACTCCCTTACAATAAGGGTGAAAATGTTTTTTGTTTGATCCCCTCGGAGTTGCCGCTCCGCTATGGGGATCTTTTTAAATTAAAATCCCGAATCTTGTAACTATACAGCCGAGGACATACACCATTCCCAGGCTTGCAAGGCCGCCGATCACACAGCCAGCCTTTTCCATCATGTTGTACAGTGTGTTCTGTCTCTCGATCCGGATGTGGATCTCCTTAAGGATCGCTCCCTCTTTGTGCAATTCGGACGCACATACTCCCCGTGGATCACTGCATACCGGGATATATTCCAGATCCTTCCGCAGTGCTGGCAGAGTGCCTGCCGTACTTTTATTGATCTCATGCATCTGTTTCACCTCCTCTCACAGCAGGATAAATTCCTTGATTTCTTTTGACGTAAGTTCCCGGCCCAGGAGCACGGATGCTGCCTGAATCGGAGTAAATTTCAATACAGTTGCAATCTTCTGCATCTCATCCAGAGAATACGTCTCCGGCCGGTGATACTTATTCTGAATCGTCTTTTTCGTTACCCCGACCTTGACAGCCAGAGCGGCATCATCGATTGCCAACCGCTCCTTATTCCCCGCAATACATGCACGAACGATCCTGTTCCGTTCTTCCTGTATATTTGGTTTTAACTTCGGCATACTCTTTCACCCCTTCCGCATCTTTGTATGCTTGCTCTCACATCCCCATTGCGTTATACTCTCCATACAGGCGTTGCACCGCCGAGTACAAAAGAAAGGAGATTGACCATGCTTGAATTTGATGAAGAGACTCATCAGGCACTTATGGATGCTTGCCTCGATGACTCCACAAAGATTATTCGATATATGGAGGAAAAGGAAAAACAATCCCGTCCATATAATCTAACTATGCTTATCCTGGCTCTTATCAGTGCAATCGGCGGAACAATTGCCGCAATCACAAGCGTTATAACCTACTTCAGTCAACTTTCTTAATTCTCTTACTTCACGCAGAACTTGGCAGATCAGCAATGCGACAAAATTGTGATGCCGATCTGCTGCTTTCTCGATTTCTTCCAAGCCTTTATCTGTAATGTTCATCTCTCTCACCCCTTCCGCATCTTTGTATTCTTGCTTCCACATCCCCGCAGTGCTATACTTTCTTTACAGGCTCCTGCCAGAGCCGAGTACAAATAAAAGGAGATTAACTATGCAACAAACCGAACTACAACTATTAACTGATGCCTACAATCGCTATAAAGATACAAATATGCGCGGATCTTCTATTCGGTTTACAAACATGTCACCCATTGAAAAAAGGGAAATAACTGACTCTTTAGCTCTCTTAGAGGAGTACGGTTACATTCGTCTCACAGCACGCGCTTCTGGATTCTGGCAATTTGCCCTTACTGTAGAAGGCATAAAATTTGCCGAAAACGGATATAAAGAACCAGAACCAGCTCCTCTATTCAAGGGCGATAATTCCATTTTCATCAATGGATCACAGAACACCGTAAGCAGTAACTACAACGAAATTTCTGTCGATGTATCTTCCTCAGATCTCCCTGATGACTGTAAGAAACTAATCGAAGAGTTACTATACGAATTAAAAAATCCATACATCACTCCAGAAAAGGAATCTAACGTGATAAACAAATTTCTAACCGATATTTCTTCTGGAGCAATTTCCGGCACAGCCGCGACCGGATTGACTTTTCTTCTGAAATCTCTTTTTTCTCATATAGGCCTGTAAACATTCCAGCCAGTACATAATTGCTTCTTTCATTGTGCTGGCTGTAACTTTTACCGGAATCGGGTCTGCCAGCACACTTCCCTTATTTTCTTTGGACAAGTAATATTTCTTTTTCAGAATACCTTCCACAAACATTGTGTACTGCTCACCAGAGATTTCAAAAGTTATTCTGGTTTCCATCTCTCTCACCCCTTTCTCGTCCTTATTATAGTTGATTTTTAATCATCTTTTGTTTTAAAAAAAAGAGACTCTTTTTCTTTTAAACTCTTAATCTCCAGCAGCTCACACAACGCCGCCACTTCACTTGTCTTAAATTCCTGCTTATTGTTCAGTTTCAAGGCAAATCCGTAGCTAGTAAGCCCCAGATGATCCGCTACAAATTTGAGCTTCAACCCTCTCGACTTGATTAATGATTTTAAAGCATCGGAATCGGTCAAGTTCATCACTTCCTTTCTATTCTTGATGATTTTAAATCATCTGCCATTATAGTATCACCATGAAGATTAAAAGTCAACTTCTTTTTTTATTTTTATCAAAAAATATTGATTTTAAATCATTTTCGTGATATATTCCTATTATAAATCAAGGAGGTTTCCATATGCCGGAAATAGGGAAAAGAATACGCTCAAGAAGAGAACAACTGGGAATGACCCAAGAAGAGCTTGCGTCTCGCCTTGGGTATAAAAGTAAAACGACAATAGCAAAAATCGAGAATGGAACCAATGATATAGTACAAAGTAAGGTTACTGAATTTGCCAAAGTTCTCGATACTACTCCAGCTTATCTTATGGGATGGACCCAACTGGACGGGAATGTCGTAAATGAAAAGGAACCAGAACTCACCGCTCGCGATGAAAAAGACATCGCCAAGATCCTGGAACAGACCAAGGAGCAGCTGCTCT
>ENA-OVFU01000296-OVFU01000296.1-human-gut-metagenome-genome-assembly--contig:-NODE-296-length-43077-cov-10.908489_pt1 | contig 43077 bp, 32 predicted proteins | sample MGYA00237764_ERZ505407 | MGnify/ENA primary metagenome ERZ505407 (study PRJEB26158, sample SAMN06016366) | human gut metagenome | biome: human gut; feature: ankylosing spondylitis patient; material...
TTGTCACATCTTCTCCGAAACGGTCAACCATTGTTTTCATCAGACTGTTATCACACCGTAAATCCACAAGAACTTTCTCGCCTGAGAACATAAAGAAAACTTCCTTTGTGTAATTTTCAATATCAAAATCATCAGGCATAGGAATAATGTCCTTATCCAATATCTCAGGTTTTGAAGCAATACGGTCTACTCTGAAATTGATAACCTTACTTTTCTTCTCAGAATATCCGAGAACATAATAATAGTCCCCACACCAGAGAAGTTTATACGGACTGAGCTTATACACTTCGCCCTTGTTCTTCAGAACCTTTTTCTTTAATCCAGTATAATCATAATACTGAAAAGAAATCTGCTTGCCTGCATTGATGGCGTCGTTTATAGCGTCAATAATGTAATATATCTGCTCATTATCCGGCTTAATGCGATTGACCACATAGTTATTACGCTTCAGCTTTGCCACCTGCCCCGGACTGGTCATCGTATGTATCTTCTCAATCAGAGTTTCGCTTTTCTTCTTTGTAATGAACTTCGATGACTCTACTGCATCTATCAGCAACTTCAGTTCCGGCAATTCAAACTTACGACTGGCTACAAAGTATTTGCTCTGAGTAGAATGGATAGTAACAATATCCATTCCAAACTCCTGAAGTGCTGCAATATCCTTTGTAACCGTCGTTCTATGTGCAGATATCCCGTATTCATCATTCAATATATTGATTAACTGTGTTGTGGAAAGAGGATTTTCTTCATCAGTTCTTTCCAGTAAAATCTTTTGTAAATATAAAATTCTTGGCTTTGTTTCCATAATTCTTATATACCAATCGCTCCATCAATAGTATCTGTCTACTTTTTCTTTTTTGGCTTAGGTGCTGGTAATTCATCGTACATTGCATTAAATAGTCCTGTTAAAAATTTCTTATTATCCACATCTTCTACAAGCAGCATTTCCTTTGCCCCATCATACGGCAATTCATAAGTAGCTGTCGGCATATATGAAATTGCTGATTTTATCGGTTTTACAAGTAATCTGTCATCATAAATTCCGCCGACAATTTTACCATGATAATAAATAATATATTCGCCCATCATCGCACGGTAAGTAATCTCGTCCAATTCTGCCAACTGCTCTAATACAAATTCCAAATATTCTTTACTTGATGCCATTAGTTGTCCTCTGACCTAATTTCATTTTACTCAATTTATGCTTTCTTTATCGGGTGTCTTATTACCGTTTTGCATTTCTCCGGTGCAACTTTTCTTGGGTCTGATAAATAAATTTCGTGATGGCGTCGCTCATCAGTAAAATCATTTACATAACCGTTTTCTTCAAGATATTTATCCATCATTGCCACGGTTGCAGGTTCATCATCAAAAGCTCCTATATGCATTATCTGTACGCACAAACCTTCGTCAATACTCAAGAACTCTGCACCAGAGCAATCCATCTTTTTCTTTTTTGAAGCAGTTTCCACCGCCCAATCAAAATCTTTCTTTGTAATAAAATCAGGCAGACGAATAACAGAAATCCAGTTGAAAGCTGATTTATCGGTATAATCTATACTTTCAACATTGTCCTGCCACCAAAAGCCCTCAAGCGGTGGTACAACATATTCAAAAAATCCTTCTATTTTGTAATCCGTCTTATAGCTCATCTTGAGAGTATATGCAACAGCATACAAAACACCAATAGCAGTTTTATATTCTCCGCCTTCTTCATTAGGATTTCCTTTACCTCTTACCGCTATATAATTTGCCTTTGGAATTGTCACAATCTGCGGCTTATTCTTCGGCATATAGAACTCTTTATATTCTTTCTTAAAATCGAATGCCATTCGTCATTTCCTCCATAATCAGTTTATATGCTTCTTAAACTTGAATAAATCTATATGTCAATACTTGCCTGTTGAACTACTAAAGTTGGTTCTAAAACATTTGATTTCATGAGCGTACTTCCTGCATACATTAAATAATGGACACCACTTGCAACTGCCATTTCCTCTGCTGCCGCTTTTTTGGCAAGTACAACTTCATCATCTATCTTATTATCTCCTTTTACCTCTATCAGTTGATATGAACCATCTTCCATAAGAGCGAGAAAATCAGGATAGTACTTTCTCAATCGCTTTGACTCAGGGTCATAATATTGCACTGACAAATCACCTTGATTGGAAGTAAACATACCTGTAAAATAAATTTCCCTAACCTTGTTACTTGAAATATACTGCAAAAAGCATTCTTTCTCTGGTTTAGAGTCGAAACAATATGTATCTGCATGGAAACTCTTTGCTTCTTCCTTTGGAGTGAAATTATTATGTCCTTTGGTAATTACAAGCTCATCATTAGCTGAGAACTCATAGTATCCTGAATCTTTTGGTTCCCTAAGAAGTACCATATCAACATCTTCACTTTTCTGTGTACTCTTAACCTCATAAAGTGTATGAAAAATTTCAGGTATTATCACATCTTCCAAAACCTCATTATGACGATTAACTGCTGCAACAATATTATCTGAACCGTCCACGGACTCACGTAATATCTTAGCAATCGTAAGGCAAGAAATATTCATATACCGTGAAATTTCTGCCGTCAAAGAAAATTCGCTAAATCGCTCTTGCTCTTTCATAGAGTCAATATTCGTTTCCTTTTCAGATAATCCTAATCGCAAACTTCCTTTTTCATACATCTTAGCTTCATATTTTGATTCGTCCAATTCTGCCAAATGGAAATCAATAGGTACAGAATATTCCTTTTCGATGAGAGAATATTCGTGCCACAATCTTTTCATTTTAATACTTCTTGGCGGCGGTAAAACACGAACCTTATACACTTTTTTATTTGTATTTGGGGATTTACCAAAATCTGAAATCTCCATATTATAATTTTTTCGAAGTTCATCATCGAGCGTGTCATAATTCTCTTTTGACAAGAAAATTGTAGCTTTTAACTGTTCCTTAGTAAGCTGTCTTAAGCAACGCATTGTAGCCTGTAGAACAAATACTTTTGATTTTGGACTTCTAAATAAAGCAATTCCAAGCAGTGAACGACAATTCCAACCCTCTCGCCCCTTTTCAACAAGGATAATAAATTGCTTTTTACTTCCCTCAGTACCAATAACATCAAGGTTGTTAAAATTTTTAATATCCTCATCTTTTGTGACAGACGGGTCGCCTGTATTTACCAAAACAGTCGAAAGCGATATACCAAGTTCACTTAATACTTTTTCAACAACAGGACGTACCACATCTGTTGCTTCTTTAACATTTGCTGCAAAAATAGCAAGCTTCGGTAATAATCCCTCATAAGTTTTACCGCCATAGCGTTCCCAGAATTTTGTAATCGAAGTACGCAGGAACTCCTCATTTTTAACATTTTCAAACCCAATCGGGTCTGCATCTTTTAAATATCCGTGAGCGATAGACTCATTCAACCCATAGGCATATACTACCTCTGGTAACACCTGCTTATTAACATACGGTGTACCTGTGTAGTTATAGCAAGCAACAATAGAGGTGCTTGCAGCAAGCATATTGATTGTATTACGCAGAGTGGTCTTGTTTGCTCCACCAGAACGAAGTTCTTTCTCCAAATTAGCTCCAAACAAATGATGTGCTTCATCGACATACACACCAAGCTGTGGCAAACGACAAAGTTTCTTAAAACGTTGATTTTCAATCAGCGAAGCATCGTCCCACACATCAGAGTCGTCATCATCGTTTCCATAAATATCTGCAAGCAAAGAACCTGAACCAAAAAGTATATCTGATGGGGTATCTTCTTTGCGTTTTTTCTTTACAATGATTTTCTGATTATTAGAAATAACTATATTAAAATCCGAGTCATCAATCGTATGAAGTGTTATACCTGTACCTTCAAGGAAATGGAACTTTATGTTTTGGTCTAAAACATGAGCATACTCTGGTGGCACAACCTTTGTTTTATCAAAGGTCATAATCTCTCGAAGAGATTCCAAAACAGTCTTATCTGGTGCAAACACCAATGCATTATGACAAAATCTTTTATCCTTTGGATATTTCTTGGCAAGTAGGAACTCATAGAAAATACAAGTAGCCATAAGAATAGTCTTGCCAAGTCCCATAGTTAAAGCATAAATATAGTTAGGATAATCTTCCTTATACTTCTTCATCTGCTTGAACACAATTTCGTTCTGCTCATCACCCATATCTAAAAGCGTCCCCTGACCGCCTTTGTGAATAGTATAATACGACGCATCTGAAAATCTATTTTCTCTTTTTCTCCATTCATCAAACATTTGATACATATGAGCATTATCCATAAATTCCTTGACAAAAACATACATCTCCAAGGCTTCAAACTGCGGTTCACGCAAGAATGCATCACTGTTTTCATTGCTGTCATTATAAGCAAGAAATTTTTTTGTCAAATCATTATACCTTGAACGGATTTTTCCCCTATTTCGGATATAATATTCCCATAACTGCTCATAGAAAGCAAAGTCCTGAACAAATTCTTTTGTCTTTTTTGCCATAGGTTATTTAACCTCCATTTCTAGCGATTCTGACAATAAGTCTGTAATTTTCACTCTAATAGTTCCTGCATCATCTGGAATATTATAAACGCCATTCACAATTTCTTTCTTATCTGGTACATCTGTTACTGTAGGTTGCATAACTACTCCGTCATAATTCCAGTCAATCATTATTGATTCAACCAACTGACGCCAATCTTCTACATATTCCCTTTGAAGAGAAAGTTTTTGCATAAGATTCATTGGATAAAAGGACCTGATAACTAACTTGTTACCTTCTCTGACAATTTCAGCTTCTGCTTCTCGTTTAAGCTGCAAGTCTTTCTTATCCCTGAGAATATCAACAATTTCAATATCCATCTTGTATTCAGATAATTCTTGTTCTAAAGCCGCCTTCAAATCTGGTTCATGTCCCATGCAAACAATAGTTATTCTTTCTACTGGCTGTGTCGGGTTTTCTGCTTTTCTCTTTTCGTATGTCTTATATGGCAAATTAGCTTTTAATTCCTCTAAATCTGCTTTTGTCGCAATACGATTTACCGGCATAATTTTTACCATACGACCATCAAGTTCTCCGTCCCACACATCACTCTGTGAAAATGGTTGAATTTCAAGAGCCTGTACAACTAAATCCTTTGCTTCTACTGGATTTCTAAAGAAATCATAATTATTGACATTATAGACTTCAAATCCAGTATATTTTATTTCGTCCTGTAACTGTGAATGTAATTCATTTGCAACACTGATGAGGCGTTTTGTTGTTGTCTGAATTGCCCCAAGATTAATATCTGCACCAATAAATTTCCTTCCTAATTTCATTGAAACAGCCTGAGTAGTTCCACTACCCATAAAACAATCTAAAACCAGACCATTTTGCGGAGAACACATTTTTATAATTCGTTCTAATAATGCTTCTGATTTTTGTGTAGGATATCCATTTCGTTCTTTGGCAACGGGGTTGACTGGATATACATCTAACCATATATCTTGCAATTTTGTTCCTTTCATTTCATCAAGATACTGCTTATACTGAATTCTTCCGTCTGGTGACTCAGGAAAAATAAGTCTACCCTGTCGGTCAAGTTCTTCCATCTTTTCTCGTGTCCATTTATATCCATTTGCATGTGGTAAATACCCTTTATACTCATAATACAAATTAGGACGTGGTCCCGGATTTCCAGTTGGAATAGGAATATACATTCTTCCATTTTCATCTTTTCTAGCTCGCTTAAGATAGTCTTCTTCATATTCGTGGTACTGCATTTCAAAATAATAATTTTCTGTTTTTGAATACCAATAAATAGTATCATGTAGCGTTCCACAACGCTTAGTAGCTAATCCTGTTGCTGTTGAACGTTTCCATATGATTTCATTTCGGAAATTTTCTTCTCCAAAAATTTCACTTAAAAGACATCTTAAATAAAAGTTTCTCGAATCATCACAATGCAAAAAAATACTTCCAGTATCAGATAACAGCTCTTTTAATAAAACCAGTCGTTCATACATAAACTGCAAATATTCATCGTTTGTCCAAATATCTCCATATTGCTTTTCCTCAAACGAATTTGTGTCCGTTTGAGTTTTTCCTACACCTTTGACTTCTATTTTTTTCTTATAATCTGCTTTGCTATCAAATGGCGGGTCTATATAAATAAGGTCAATTTTCCCTCTATAATCTTTAAGCAGATGACTCATAACCTGTAAATTATCTCCCCAAAAGATTTTATTTATCCACCCATTTATAGTTTCCCCATACTGCTCACGAAGTTGAGCTGGATAATACTGTGTGGATTCATAAGGACGCTTTCCCGTCCATCTAAGCTCCGGGTATCCCTTAATCGTCGGGCGTTTAGCAAATTCAAAAGTCATTTGTCCTTCCATTTTTTAAAATCCTCCATTATTCTTTGCTACCTTTTTTATTTCTGCGGCTCTAATCGGTATAAGTTGTCCTTCCATATACAAATCCCGCCCCAGTAAACTATGAAGTAGAATATATTTATCAGTTTCCAACAGATTAGGGTTTTCACGCAACAAAGCATTCACTCTTTCAATCATCATTGGTTCTGTAAGCTGTGCTAAAGTGGATTCAACATCAAGCTCTCCTGCATTTTGAAGTTTCGTAAGACTGCTTAACAGCCCAAGCCAATGATAAAGAAGTTTTCGCTTTTCTGCATCTACTTCTTCCTTTGTCATAATTTCAGACAATATCGGCTGATTCTCAACTACCTTATGTTCTGTTTCACATTTTATCTGGTCTATCTTAAGCTCTTTAGAAAATAAAACATCTTTTGCACCATTCCAAAGTGGGACTATATGCTTATGCCAAACATTAGGAATTACTTCATAGAAGAAAACATCTTCTGCTCGGTCAATGGCATATTTAGAATATTCTACCATCTTATCTCGAACTAAATCTTTTATAGGAGAAGCATAACTTTCCTGCACCTCACTCTCAGCCGCATAAGGTTTTAATTCCTTAAGTACCCTATGTGGCTTTCGATTCATCAACCTGCCATATTCATCTATAAAAGCTTCATCATTTTTCCATTTTATAAAAAGTTCATCCGTTGGAATAATATATATAATATTATCTTTCCTAACTCTATGTTCTGCCATACACCCTACCTCTCGTTACTTATTACAGTAGTATCGGAAATCGCAGTTCTTACAAGTTTTCGCATCATCGCAACGATGCTTAAAATCCTTCCTCAGAATTTTATGTACAGTATCATCAAAAGCTGCAACTGTTCCTTCAATAGCAGTCCTTGTATAAGGATATGTTATCATCGGATTACCATTTTCTTCTCCCGTATAGTAGAGATGCATTTTGCTTACCTTCTGTCCGGTTCTCTGTTCAATAAGATAAGCATAGATTTGTAATTGTCTACGATAATGTTCTAACCTTTCTCGCATCTTAACCATATCTGGCTTTCGCTCAGATTTGAAATCAACTATTTCAACTGTACCGTCAACGCCTTTGACAAGGTCAATCTTACCATCTATGATATAGTCCTCTTTAACAAGACTTACATCTACCTCAGCCTGCTGAACAGATGCCCATTTGCCGTCCATTCTCTCTGCATATCGTTCTACTTGACTGAGTGCTGCATTACGCTGTGGCTCAGCCAAATAAGTATGCTCCGACTTAACAAGCGAATTATAATTTGACTCAAACCAAGTAGCAATATTATCGTTAGTGATTTTATCGACTTCTCCTCTGATAGCAGCTCTATGAATATCTTCAATGGTTTCATGAACCAAAGTACCGAACATCATAGCGTTCTGTCGAACAGGCATAAATTCAAGTTCCTTATAGAACTTATACTGTAAAGCACAAGTTTCATAAACTGTAATGTGAGAAGTAAACGAAAAGGAATTTTTCAAATTTACCTTCTTTACAGATTGAAAAGAAAATTCGCTTAAATCAAATTCGTCACTATCCACACTCTGAATTTCATCATAAATATCTCTAAAGTATTGGCTTGGAGTACGTTTATTTTCATCGCAGGTAAGTACGAGCAAATTCTGTGCCCTTGAAAAAGCCGTATAGTATAATCTCCAAAAATCAAAATACTTTGTTTGGTCATAAGGTTCAAATGCCGGTCTATGGAAATATTTTTCCTCGACTTCTGTCATAAGTTCTTTATATGTTTTTCTCGGTACATTACTTAAAGAATCCACCAATACAATTGGGAACTCCATTCCTTTAGATTGATGTATTGTAAGGAATGACACACAACCACTCGGTGCATACTCCGCCTCGTCCTCATACTCAGATATTCCACCGTCATAAAGTAGTTTTAAATAAAGATTAAAAAGTAGTTCTGTGTTTCTATCAATATATGAACCATTAAATACATCAACTCTATGCAGATACTCAAACTTACCGATTATCTGTGTAAGTAAAGCAAGATTTCTTGTAGGTCGAATATCAACAACACCTACACTCATATCAGTATCAAGAATATCGCTAAAAGGTCTAAACATAAACAACTTATAAAGCAATCCTGAATAAGCATAATCCGTCGTTCCAGTCAACCCTGCGTGTACTTTGCCGTGTTTTCTAATAAACTGTAATAGTTCTTTATTATCCGCCCTAGTAACATATTCATTAGCAGCAACAATGCATTCCCTATAATATCGGTAATGTTCTACCTGCAAAAAATCAAATTCTTGTTTTTCAAGTTTCATTACATATTTAGGAAACATAAGCATTAAACACCCCAATGCCAGTTTTATCTCATCACGTTTGAAAAACATATCTGAACGAGGAGAATAGACATTTATTCCATTTCTCTCCAAAAAATTTGCAAGTGCTGTTACTCGCTGATGCTTAACCGAGCTGAATAAAAAAGCCAGTTGGTTGTAATCCGTAAGCTTTCCTGATTCTTTTAACTCCTTAATAAAACCAAGTATTTTCTCATGCCACTCATCTTCATCATCTTTGCTAAATAATTTTACTACCGCAGGACTTTGTATATCTGACTTTACGTGTGGCTCAATTTTCTTTTGATAGCGATATCTATCCCAAGAAAATTTGAATTTATGCCCCGATGTAGTTGATATCCATTCGTTATAAAAATCCACAATATCACTATTAGAACGATAATTTACTACCAGCGGAATAATCTTACATCCCTCATTTTCAAATTTGTGCGGAAATTCAAGTATATTACGGATAGTTGCACCCCTAAAACGATATAAACCTTGGTCATCATCTCCTACAACGCATATATTATGATGTTTAGCTCCAAGCAAAAACACTATCTGTTCCTGTATGTAATTTGTATCCTGATATTCATCTATCATAAGATATTGAAGTTTATCTTGTAATTCTTCTAATATCTGCTTATTCTGCATAAGCAATTTGTAACATTCAGTCTGAATTGTTGAGAAATCAATCAAATTTCCCTCCTCAAGCATTTCTTGATAAACAGACATCACTCTTCCAAGTGTTCTTATCCCAGGATTATCATCTGACTGCAATGCTTCAATATCAACCATTTCTTCAGACAAATGGTTGATATATGTGCAAATCTCATCAGACCGTTTCCAAGAACCTCCCTTTGAAAGAAGCTCATCAATTCCCTCTATATTCTTGAATTTATGAAAATTTCTAAACACAAGATACTTTTGGTCGAAAGTATCAAGTAAACGATAATTTCGTTTAAGTCTTGTAAACTCTAAATTCTCTTTTATAATCCTCAAACATAAAGAGTGAAATGTACCAATATACATTTCATTTACATTGACAGAAATATTCCTTTCTGCTAACTCATTTGTAATACGGGTTATAAGTTCTTTAGCTGCCTTTTCCGTAAAAGTAGCCATCATTATTTGTTCAGGTTTTATGCCACATTCTTGAATAAGATAAACCGCCCTCTTAACAAGTGTAAATGTTTTACCTGTACCGGGTCCTGCTGTGATAAGCACAAGACCGTCTGTGGCACTTATTGCTTCTTTTTGAGCTTCGTTTGCATTTCCATAATTAAACATATAAACAGCTCCTATTCCGTCCCAGTAAAATCCACTTTTCTTTATTCATCTAAAATAACTTCGCATATATCTCCGATGTCACAATGAAACACCTGACATATCCTCATCAGTACTTCAAGAGATACTGGCTCATTCTTATTTATCTTCGTTGCAGCGTATGATGTAATTTCGGCTGCACGCATTAAATCCTGTCTTTTCATTTGATTGTCAATCATAAGTTTTTGAAGTTTGTTATAGCATATCTTCATCAGTAACACCTCTTCATCTTATAATTCTTCTTCGTTACAGTTAACCATTTAACATTATATATTAAATTTTCAGGCATTTCAAGATTTCGGACAGAAATGTAACCTTTCAGGCACTAAGGTGTCACTTTTTACAAACACCTAATACGACTCTTTTAAAGAATACTAAAAAAGAGATGCCGAAGCACCTCAATTATACATTCTATTATTAACATTCAATGCAATCATTGCTATGACCTTTTCTATCGGCGGCTCTTTTCCGTCCGGTGCAACTACTTTCCAAAAAGCTATTGCTTCCGGTTCAGCACTTTTCATTGCTTCCCGAATGGCAAACTGCATTTCCTCTTTTACTGCTTTTTCAGTTGTTCCATTTTCTTTCGCTATTTGTCTGAAAATGTCGTTCACTTCTACTTCCTCCTATGTCTATTAGTATGTGTCTATCACTGACAGTTGTTGTTATAGCATATTCTCTCTGTCGAAGTCCCGAAAAATTTGTCGATAGCAGAAATTTTTTATACTGAAAAAAGAAAGCTCGTCGATTAGGACGAACTTCTGTGTTTTATGAAAGTATTTGCTTTGATTGCTTCACAAGTGTATCTATAACTTCATAAATTCTGTTTCTATCTTCAGGAGCAAGTTTTTCAAGCTTCTCATTAAGCATTGAGTTCTTGACTGTATATCCCGTTTCCAGAACATCTGTAAGAACCATATCTGATGATACACCTAAAGCATTTACTATCTTTATGAAAGTTTCGAGTGACGGAATTTTCTCTCCACGCTCAACCATACCAATATAATTTGTTGTCAAATCTGTTTTCTCAGCCAAATCTTCTTGGCGTAATTTCCTCGCAAGTCGGAACTTTCTTATATTCTTGCCGATTGTATCGAGCTTCATCACATCACCTCCCTTAGTGTGTTTCCATAACTAATAGTATAGGTTAAATCGATTTCAAATCACACGCACCCAAAGGAAGTCAAACCAACTATTAGTGATGATTCCCAACTATTTTTATGTTATACTATAAAAGCAGTAATTCACGATTGTTAATGGCGAAAGACAAATCACAACCCAAGAGCCAAGTTAAACAATCTCCATAGAATAAACTTAGGGGTAAAAAGGAATGGACGAACAAAAGATAATATTCAGTAATCGGTTTGAAAAAGAGAAATTTGAGGATTACAAAACAGATTTGGGAACTGGCAACACAATCACTCCTGACTTTACGGAAGCTGATGATTTTTTGAAATTCATACAGAAGAACCGCAGAAGTGTTCCAAGTAAAGAACGAATTGCTGATAAGGACAAATTTATCAAGACCGTTTACGAGTTATCCAACAGCTTTGAAATTGACGCTGACCTGATAGAATTTGCCGAGGGATATATCGCTAACATCTATGTAGATTATGCCTGCTACACTGGATATATCAAGAAGCTGTTAGCAATTCTTTTTATCCTTGCCGATGATATTTCCTTTTTAGACGGCAGTAAAGAAAATGCCGATATGCTTTTCAGCTTCACTTATCACACACATCATATTTTCCTGAATAACAGAGAAACAACCGATTTCTCATAATGTACCCGATGGCTACTCAACTGAGCAGCCATCTTTTCGATTTTCCAGACACCGTCTGGAATTTTTAATACGCCGGAATACCGTATCCATAGATATTGCTGCTTCCGACTGCGTACTGTCTTTGCTTGCAGGCGTCGCCTGAGTTGCCCTCTACGGTATAAACTGTGCCATTCTCACACTTCTCTACGATACCAACGTGGTCTGTTGTACCGTCGCCTTCCCAATCGAAGAAGATAATATCTCCTGTCTTTGGTTCATAAGTGCGGCTTTGCCATTTCCCGTTTGACTTAAACCAGTTTGCACCGTCCACACAACCTGCAAATTTCGGAACAAGTCCGCTTTCAATATACCCGCATTGGTCAGCACACCATGATACGAAGCAGGCACACCATTCCACTCGACTGTTAAAGCCATACCAGCTCCAGTAAGGTTGTCCGCCCTGATTGCCTAGCTGCGTCAAGGCAACCTCAACAATCGCCTGATTACCTCCGGCAGTAAAGGCTCGCCCATACGGATAGTACCTCAAAACGTGAGCGACATACTGCGTATCTCCATAACTGCTCCACCCAAGTCTGGAAGCCTGCATTGTCGAAAATTCTACCGCATTGGCATAGGAATATCCACCGTAATTTGTTTTTGCCCAAGAAATATACCCATTACCGAAGTTGTAGCCTTGCAAGGCAAGTTTGATATGTTCCATATCTATCGGACTTTCCACCTCTGCCGAGGTAAGAGCCGCTTTCAATTCCTGAACACCACACTGGATAGAATATTCAGGGTCTTTAATTCCATTAGGTTCGTGCGGATACCTTGTATTGAAACTTCCCTCTGCTGCCTGCATAGGGTCAAGTCCTCTGCCACCGCTTTCCTGCATCATAACCGCCTTGATAAGTTCCACATACTCAGGAATGCCGTACTCTTTGGCATACTTCTGTATGATGGGTTCATAGGCTTCTACCTCTGCACTTACCGGAGTATAGGAATTACTGTCACTTCCTCCTCCAAACATTGCTACGGCAGCACCAAACAGCACGACAATCATAATAATCAGAACCGCTATCCAACCGCCTGCGGCGATTGCTGCTACAAGTGCTTTTGTCCCTGCAATAATCGCTTTGACTGTCGCAACAGTAGCTTTCGCTGTGGCTTTAACGGTATCTGCTGTGGCTTTCGCCGCTTTCTTTGCCGTCTGAGCCGCTTTCTGTGTTGCTTTGGCTGTTGTTTTTGCTGTTTTCTGTGCTATAATGGCAGCTTCTTTGGTGGTCTTAATAGAAGTCTTTGCCGTTTGTTCTGCGGTCTTGACCGACCTTTGAACAGTATTGGTTGCACCTTTCGATACGGTCTTGACTGTCGTATTTCCTGCCGACCTTGCAGACTGTTTAATTGTTTTCTCCGTACGCTCCAGAGTTCGGATGCTCTGTTTTCCGACAGGATTGACCGATTGTTTCTGAAGCTGTTTCTCTGCACGCTTGGTCTTGAAATTCTCAATTCCCGTTTTGGCTTTCTGATAATTCTGCCTTGTTTCACGCACACCCCATCTGCCGACTTTATCCGCACGGTATGCAGTTTCGTGAACAGCCCTATCCGTTGCCGCTTCGATTTTATCGGAAGCATATTCCTCTGCGGAATTTTCCGAAGCATTGGTGGAATGTTCTGCCTTATCTTTCGTCATCACATAGGCTTTCTTCATTCGCTCCGTGGCAACTGCTGCCTTATTTATGGTCTTGATTGTACCTTTGCTTGTATCTCTTGTTTTTATATCAGCCATCGGTTTCCTCCTTTCTCGAAAAATAATAGAGAGTGGGGTTTAATCCACTCTCTTAGCGACAACAACAAGCCTGCCATTGTTTCTTGAATATTCACAAGTAGAAAGAGAAATAAGCTTGTCGCCATACTCTGCCGATACTCCGGTATCATACAAAGAAAGTTCCTTGCACTTGGCAACATACGCATCAAACTCTGCCACATTTTCTGCGTCCGTAAACTCATAATACTTAAAGCTATCGGAGCTGTCTGTATAAACGACTGTCTTAAAGACTGCAATCACTTCATACTGGTGTCTGTCTGTCAGTGTATCAAAGGAAATCGTCTTATGACCTTCCCAAAAGTTCTTGTTTCTGTACTTCATTAGTCCCGTAAACATCGAACCGTCATTCATATGGTGTCCGTATATAATGATGTTGTCTGAAGGTTTCTGCACATCACAATTTTCCTGCACATATGGACAGCCATAAGCGGAATAGGTCTTATCAAACTTGTGCTTCAGGTAGAAGTTCGGCTCATTTACAGACTGCACGACCGGATAGTTGATATTGGTATCCTCAACCTTTATCCAACCCACCATATCCTCATTCTGCCGATAGAGTTCAAGATATTCCGCAAGATAGTCCTTATCTTCCGAAAACGTCACGCCCTCATTTTCCTTTGGCGGCTCGTCCTCCACAATCTCCGCAAGGTTATCATAGACTTCATTCTGCTTGGCAGAGTCAATGTGATTACGGATAATAAAGAAGGTGCTTACAGACAACACTACCGTAAACACCATCGCAATAATAATATAGATTTTTCTGCTCATTTTCTCTTACCTTTCCATATCATTTCTCTTAGGTGGAGTCAAATCTCTGCAATACTCCGGATACCTCAACTTGATACCCTCCATAAAATACGGAGCATATCCGCAACAGAACAATTCCTCCGGTGTATAGAGATTTTCCCTGCCTTCTTCCGTAAATCCATTCCAGAGATTAAAGGCAAGGTGGCAGACCTTGACTGTGCCACTTGTCTGCCAACCGCCGTGCATACCTTCCGGTATGATGCAATCCCTCTTAAAATCAAACATCTTTCCGATGTTCATTCTTGTTTCTTCTGAAATACCCATCACATAGAAAAATGCTCTGTGATAGCAGTCGTTGACTTTGCACTTATCCAGATTTTCCAATACAAAATCTCTGTGTGCAGCATTGCGAAATTGAATCTTAGACATTGTAAATCCCTCCTTATGCTTCGCCTGGTTTGGTTGTCATCAGTTTATAAAGTTTCGTGTTCTTAGGGAATTTGTTTGCAAACGGTACAAGCGAACTTCCCACCTTGATAAGTCCGTGTCCTGCTTCCACATTCGTGATATAGGACATCTGGAGGTCAGAAATATTCAGAAGTTTTGCAAGCTCAAGCCTGTCTGTGGAAGCCTGATTCAGCATAATGATGAACTCTGAGTTTGCAAGCATTGTTCTCGCTGTGTGGCTCTGCAAAAGGTCATCGACATTCTGAGTGATTCCACTTGCGTATGCACCGTATTTTCTCACACGCTTCCACAAGGTAAAGAGGAAGTTTGCAGAGTATTCGTGCTGGAACAGAAGATAAATCTCATCAATGAAGATAAAGGTGTTCTTACCCTTTGCACGGTTCTGTGTGATACGGTTCAGGATAGAGTCAAGGACAACAAGCATACCAATCGGCATAAGCTGTTTACCCAAATCAAGAATGTCATAGCAGATAAGGCGATTATTGGTATCCACATTCGTCTGCTTTGCAAAGGTATTCAGAGAACCGTGTGTGAAAAGTTCAATGGCAAGTGCCAGTTCCTTTGCTTCCGGTTCGTCCTGCTGCAAAAGTTCTGCCCTGAAATCCTGCAAGGTCGGTATATGTCCCTGATAGTCATTCTGCTGATAACTGCGATACACGCTTGCCGTGCAACGGTCAATGATAGACTTCTGCTTAGCTCCGAGATTTGTTCCTCCGATAAGCTGTTCACAAAGGGACATAATAAACTCGGATTTCAAAATGACAGGGTTTGCACCGTCGCCGTAATCCTTATTCATATCCATTGCATTGATGTGATTGTCGGAAGTAGCAGAAATATTGATTACCTCTCCGCCCATTGCATTGACAAGCTGTGAATACTCTCGCTCAGGGTCGATGATGATAATATCTGCGTCTGAAGAAAGCACCTGATTGATGATTTCTCCCTTTGCCGCAAATGACTTACCGCCACCAGATACACCGAGAATAAAGGAGTTACCATTCAAAAGCTGCTTGCGGTCTGCGATAATCATATTTTTGCTGATAACATTCTGACCGTAATAGATACCGTTCTCGTGGAAAATATCCTGCACCCTGAATGGGATAAATACCGAAAGGCTCTCTGTTGTAAGTGTTCTGAACGCATCAATCTTTCTTGTTCCAAACGGCATTACCGTATTGAGTCCATCTACCTGCTGAAATCTCAGTGTTGCAAACTGGCAAAGATGTTTTCTTGCTGTGGTAAGCAACGCTTCCGTATCATTCTCAAGCTGTTCCTTACTGTCTGCCGTAATAACCATTGTGATAACAGCGAACATCATTCTCTGGTCACGGGTCGTAAGGTCATCGAGGAACTCTTTCATTTCTTTCTTCTGCTGCTCCATATCATACGGAACGGTGGCAGAGAAGTTATTATTGGCATTCTGCCTACGCTGCCAGTTTGTAATATTGGTTTCCACACCAAGCAGACGGTTTTCTGCTTCCTTTACTGCTTCATCAGTCGGAACAGGAACAATATCAATGGACATCATCAGATTTCTGTTCATATCCGTAAGTTCCGCTACCATACTGTCTTTGATATAGGACGCATATTCACGAAGAAAAAGGACTCTTCCATAACGGTTTCCCATCTTGAAATAGTCCTTTTCAAATTCCATTGTGTCGGGGCAGATATAATCCTTAAAATCGTGTCCCTTTTTTCTTGTTTCCTTAATATCAAAGTGGAAAGAGCTTTCTTCTCCCACACGATAGAAGTCGTGGAAAATACGAAGTCTTTCGTCTGTTTCCAGTTCCACACACTTACTTCCAAGCCTGCCGAAGTGAGCAATCAAATCTGCACCGACACGGGCAAAATATGTTCTTGCGTCCTCCACGCTCTTTTTATTGATGGAAATGGTAATATACTTATCCTGAACAATGGAGTTTGCACCCGTTGCCTTATCAAGAAGCATTTTGTTATATTCCTCTCGATATTCGTCCAGATTATCTCCGGTTGTCGGAATAAGGATTGTCTGCTCAAAATCCAGTCTGTTGAGCCGACGGTTATTGATTGTGATTTTTGTCGTTGCACCACTGTCAAGAGAGTTCAGAAGTTCGGAATATTCAAGGAACATCGCTTCCTTATCTTCACGACTTGCCACTGCATAGTTAATGTCCGTAAAGCGATAAGTCTTTGAATATTTATCCTTTCCCACTTTGAAAATGCCATCATCAAAGATAGCTGCCACGGGAATCACGTCCTGCACCCCTTTCGGTACAACAAATTTTTCTTTATCCTGCTTAAACAGGTTCGTAAGAGTCTTAATCATTTGACTTCAATACCTCCTTCTGCTTCTGTTCAATGCTTGGCTTCATCAGTTCGTAATACACATTGGTAGAATGAAACACCAGCTTCTTCGGCATTAAAAACTCCGATTTTATCCACGCATAGATTGCTTTCTCTGCGGTCATACCGTTATACTTCACAAAGCCAAGTGCCGCAAACGGGGCAGCACCCAAAATGCACACCCACGATACGGTTTCCGTGCCAACATACGGTCTGAGCAAGAAATACAGTCCTACCGCAACACCACAAGCAAGAACAGAAAAAATGAACTGTCTGAGCGACAGTCCAAAAAACATTGACTCTGTATAATTTCTGATTTCACGGTTAATTTTTACTTCCATATCTGTTTCCTTTCCTGCGGTTTCGGTCGTTCTCCCTCCCGCATTTATCATTCAGGCAAAAGACTTTGCCCTTCCGTTTACCGCCATAGTAAACACATTTCTTACAATCTCTTTGGTTCATCTCAAAATCTCTCCTTAAAGTCCCATCATTTCTCGGATAATACGGTCAGACATTTTCACTGCACCGACAAGAACGAGCATATTAAATACCAGTTCCCCGATATATGCCCACACCTGCGTAACTGCTGCTGCATCAGGATTAACCACTGGTGGCGATGAAGCAAATACGGAGAAAATAATACAAGCAAGTACAATGACTGCTCCCTCAAGCAGAACGGCACAATAGCTCTTGATAAAACTCTTGCCTACATTCTGTGTCGGTTCTCCTGCAAATGTGGAAAGCGGTATCGGTGCAAGTGCTGTGTACATATACAACTTGAAAAATCGTCCATACACTGTCATTATCAGAATGAACGACAGCACCGTGATAAATAATCCTCCGATAAGCGTTACCGCCCACAAAGGGATACTCTCAAAAAATCCGCAATCCTCTATGGTCGTTACCATCTCTGCGGGTAAGGTCGTCTGTTCCGGAGTTCCAAATCCAGCAGCATTCATAATGGTTGAAATCGTCCCTTGCACGATATTAAATAATGCAAGCATAAGCTCCATTCCGTATGTGATAACACCTTTCGCCAATGCAAAACGGACAAAGAGTTTTAAAGCGTGTTCCGGTTTCTTCACATCTGTAAAACTTCCGCAGGTCTTTACCATACCTATCACAAAAAACAATACAAGTAAGGCAAGCCCGATAGCCTGAACTGCACCGTTGATGTCAACAATAACCTTCCAGATATTCCCGCCCTTAAAGTTCTGCGGTGTAGTTGTGATGAGTGTCCATATTTCCGACAGTTTTTCATTCCAAGTTTCAAGGGCATTTTCAAGATTTTGAACTACCCAGTTATCACTCATTCAAAGCACCTCCTTACAATTAAGGGGTGTCCCTTAACTTGGCACACCCCTCGATAACTGTGTAACTCTTATCTTAGCCTGTGATAAGAGTAAGGATTTCTTTCGCAAAAGTGATAATGACACCGCCCGCAAGAGTCAGGAAGCCATTGGCTCTCTGAGAAGGGTCGTGAGATTTGAGTGAAAGACCGACCTGCACGATACCAAAGCCAAGCAAAATCATACCGATGGCACGGATAAGTCCGAAGATAAAGTCGGACAGATTATTGACTACGGTAAGCGGGTCATTCGCTGCAAATGCAGTCGTTGTCATTCCAAGTGCCAACGCACCGACAATGACCATTGTGCAGTAAGCACGGAAGCCTTTCTTAACCTTTCCGGTCATAGGCAGTTTCTTTGTTTCCTGAATGTCAGTTGCTTTTTTCTTAAAAATAGTCATAGTTGAATACCTCCAAAATTTAATTTGTTTGATTGTTTATGAACAGAGCTTCCATCTCCTCATCGGAAAGAAGTTCCCAGTTCGTTTCTTCTATTCCCTTTTCAGGAAGTGTTGCAGGGTCAATGTCCCAAATGGCAATCGAAGCAATATCTTTTGTGACTTCTCCGTGCTTATAAGGACTCGCCTTTCCGTCTGTGGTAAGTGCCACATTCGGGTGTTTCATAATGTCATATTTGAAATCCATAATGGGTCTTTCCCCACGGATAAACAAAATAGCGTACTGATTATCGAGCATACGCACCTCATCAGGGGTAAGTAACTCTCTGCCGCTTATCTGATAGTTGGTGGAATAGTTACCGCTTCTTCCGGTACTCTTTCCGAACGTGTTGGTATCAATGGTTTCCTTGCCCAACAGCTCCGACACATATTTATGGGTTGACTGCTCATTTCCACCGAGGTAAAGAAATTCATCGCAGTTACCTACAATGCTCTCCCACTGTTTTTCAAACAAGGCTTTAAGCTGTGCCAAGTTCTGTAAGATGATGCTTACCGATACACCACGGGAACGCATAACCGACAGTATCTTGTCGAAGTCGTCCGGCAGTGAAACATTGGCAAATTCGTCCATCATAAAATGAACAGGCATCGGCAAACAGCCGCCGTGGATATGGTCGGCTGCATAAAACAACTGCTGAAAGAGCTGTGTGTAAAGAATGGATACCAAGAAGTTGAAACTGGAGTCGTTATCCGGTATCAGTGCAAACAGAGCCACCTTTTTCTCTCCGAGTGACTGCAAATCCAGTTCATCGGCAGAAGTAAGTGCAGCAAGACTTTCCAAGTTAAACTTTTCAAGCCTTGCTGCAAGGGTTATCTGTATAGATTTTAATGTTTTGGAAGAACCGGAATGATAAGAGTGATAATACTTCAAAGCAATGTGGTCAGGATTATCTATCATCAAATCTGAAAACAGATTATCAAGCGGAGAAGGACTTGGGTCGTCCTCGTCCTCAATCGCCCCGGCTCTGAGCATTTCCATTACCATTGCAAAATTCTGTTCTTCCGGCGGTGCTTCATAATGCAGATAAAATACAAGTGCAAGCAGAAGCATTGACGCTGCCGTATCCCAAAACGGGTCATTACTCTGTGAACCTTTCGGAGTGGTACTCTTGAATAGATTGGTTACGAGTTTCTGCACATCATTGTCATTCTGCAAATAAACAAACGGATTGTAACAATGGCTTTTCTCCATTGAAATCAAATCAAGCACACGCACTTCGTAACCTTTCTTCTCAAGAAGATGTCCCGTATCTCGCAGGATTTCCCCTTTCGGGTCTAATATCACATAGCTGTTTCTGGCAGCATTCATAATATTAGGCTTTGCATAAAACCTCGTCTTACCTGCACCGGAGCCGCCGCACACAAGCGTATTCAGATTTCGTCTGTGCTTCTTGGCATTAAGCCCAATGCACACATTCTGAGTCATCAGCTTATTTTCTGACAGCGGCTTTTGTCGGTACTTTTTATCAATGGCTCTGACATTGCCCCATTTGGCAGAACCGTGTTCCTCTCGTCTGCGGTAATTCTTTCTTGTTGAGAAATAAATCCCGATACCCATTCCATAGCATAAAAGTAAAATGAGGACAGTTTTCAGGCTGTCCCCACATAATTTTATGGAAAATGGATTATCAAAGAGTGTCGCAAGATTGGCTGCTATCTCCGGCAATCCTCCGCTTATGGAAGGTGCAATCAGAAGTGCCAGCCATATAACCGGAACGATACCGACAATGGATAAAATAATGGCAGTCTGCCTGTTATTATCTCGCTTCATCTGAGCGTTTCCTTTCAATCACTTTGAACTTTTTCAATGGGGCATTTCCGACTTTTACAAGCAGGTCATCTACTGCGTCTGCGGACTTGCCTTCCTCCATCAACTTTGTTTTCTCATCGTTTAAGGAGCGAATGACAACACCGTGTTCGTAATCGTCCAAAGCAATGTGGTAGAGTTTTTCTTTTTCCATATCTGCCCTCCGTTATCTCTCATAGTCCTTTGAACGCTCCTGCTTCTTGCGGAACATTTCATCAGAGATATGACTGTGAATTTCTGCCATTGCATTTCGTGTCTTGGAAAGCTCCGCACGGATTTCTTTCGGCTCTTTGGAAGCCAGTCCCTCCGGAATACGGTTAATTGCAAAATTCTGTGTATCTACGCCATACTTCTTGCAAATCATATATCCGATACACACTGCCTGAAAGCCCATATCCCTGCGGCTGTAACTTTCGCTGTTGATGGAAAGCTGTGCGTGTCCAAGTTCCTGAGCGACACACTGAGCAACTGCTACGCTGTCGCCCACATTACGCTTCACATACAAGGTCTGCTTTTCATTATTATAGAAAGCTGCCATATTCGGATACGGAAGTTCATCGGTTGCCGCAACCTCCACCGGAGATACATCAAGCATTGTCGTGATAAGTGCTTTCGGGTCACGGTTTGCTGATACTGCCGGAGCTTTTCTTCCATTTGTCTGCGTAACATCAAATACCTTTTTGACATTGTAGGAAATACCCGGAGAACCATCTGCTCTTGTGTATTCCACTGGTTCAAGGATAGAAATACTCTTTGCCCCTTTGGTAATCTTCACATTGTCCTTACCCCAATCATCAAAATCTTTAAGCTGTGTCGCCTGCGGATACTGACTGTAAATAAGGAGAGCATTTGCTGCGGAATATCTGTCCATTCGACTCTGCGTATCAAGAAAGTTCTTGAACTTCTCAGGGTCACTCACAATCTCACGGGCAGCATCATCAATCATCTGATAGACTTTTTCTTTTTCTGCTCGCTTCTTTTCTGCATACTCCTCTTTGGATAATCTTGGCTGATTACCGCCAGCCTTTGCGGGTTTGAAATCATTTGTCATAGTGAATTACCTCTCTTTTGTTTTGGGTTTCTTCTTCGGCTGACGGTGTAACGTCTGACCGTTTTTCTGCTGCGGCTTCTTGCCGTCTTTCTTAACCTCCGGCTCTTTACGCTCTGCTTCTTTTTGCTGTTTTGCCTGTGCCTTGTAACGGTCAAGTTTCTCTTTGACCGATGGCTTTTCCACTGGCTTTGCAACACCCTTATCAGATTGCGTTTCTACCGGCTCTAAGTTTTGCCTTGACAGAGGGCTTTTGTCTGTTTTGGCGACTGAGGGGTTTGCGTTTGCTCGCTCCTCTTTCTGCATTGGATTTCTGACCGCTTCTTCCATAATGATTTCACTCTTGGATTTAGTCGGCTTTTCTTTTTCAACCGCTTCACGGTCTGCGATAGCTTTCTCTGCTTCACTGACAATCGAAGCCTTATCCACTTTGCCAAGTTCAAATCTTTCAACGATACGCTGAATTTTAGAAGCGTCCTCTGCTCTTGCGATAATATCTACCGGAGCGTTCTCTCCCTTTGTGTTCTTATCTCTGAGGACACAATAAAGAACACCATAGCGTTTTGCCTGTTCGGTAAACTTCTTCAAATCCTTTTGCGGAATGGAAAAGACTTTCAGCTCCTTGCCTGACTTAATCATATTGGTAAGCCTTGCTTTACCCTTCGTCTTTTGTTCCTGCTTCAGAACCGATACCAAAAGCAATGCGATATTCTTCGCCGCCGAACCGCTTAATCTTGCAGCGACTTCAAATCCTTCAAGCGAAAGCCTAACGACCTGCTCTGCTGCGTCACCACCGTTGTTCATAGCGTGATTTCTCCTTTCTCTGCTGTTTTTGTTCCTCTGTTTCGATATGCTCAAGGTTTTCTTCCATAACCTTTGACCTCTCCGCAATATCCTCGCAGAGTTTTACTTCCCGTCGGAGTTTTTTCAATTCTCCATTGATAGAAGCGATTTCATCTTTTGCCGCCTGAAGCTGACCATCATCAATATTTGTTCTTATCTTTTTTCGGAGATGTGTTCTTCCGGCAAGCAGATTTTTCATCTGCTCCTCTAAGGAAGTCTTATATGAAAAAAGCTGTTCGTCCGTGGAAATATTTTCTCGTCCGAGCAGCCTTACTTCATCAGTAATCTTATCGAGCTTCATCAAATCATCTTTCAAAAGATAATGAAGCCTTGCGTTATTCTGTTTCTTATACTTGGGCAGATAACCGAGTCTGTAACAGTAATACAGATACAGCCCATAAAGTCCGCCTTTCTTTTTCAGCTTCTGCCCTCTGGTCTGCATACGGTACTGTCTTGGTTTATAGGTCGCCCTCTGGAACGGCTCAATCTCTGCCCATCTGTCACGATTTTCTTTGATACGCTCTACAATCCGGTCATTGGTATAATCTGCTCCGAGATTTTTCAGTCGTATCGGCTTATCATATCCCTTTGGAATGACTGTCCAGTATTTTCGGCTTGGACTTAGGTTATAGGCATATCCCATTTCCTTGAGAGCAAACTGAAATTCTTTCAGGGTCTTGCTGTGGTCGATAGCATAATCAATGGCTTCTTTTGCAACCGAATAGCGTGTCGGCATACCTGCCTTTTCTTTCATCGTCAGATAATCCGACTGCTTACTGCGGTTCGGATTCGGGTCATAGTAAAGTCCGTACTTCTCACAAATTCTGTCTGCAACTTTTCGGAATTTGAACCACGCTTTTTCCTCGCCCCACAAATGTTTGCCATCGACGAAAGAAATAGAGTTGATGACAAAATGGCAATGCAGGTGCTTTGTGTTCAGGTGGGTTGTCACAACGACCTGAAATCTTTTCCCCCACACTTCATTCGCAAACTCCATTCCGATTTTCTGTGCCATCTCAGGAGATATATCTGTTTCCTTGAAACTCAAATATCCGTGGTAGGCTTGGATACCTTCTGTCTTTTGGTACTGTTCCTTAACCGTTATAAACTGGTCACGGGCAATCGCCACATTACAGTTGATACCCTCAACATAAAATTCTCGCTCTGTTTTTTCTTCGTCCTTTGCATAAGCAATAACATCTGCAAGAGCCTGATACTGTTCCGGCGAAAACTCCCTTTTGATATTTGCAGAAGTCTTTTCCGGATTGGTCGCATAGTCAATGACCTGACCGAGCCTTTCTGTTACCGACCACAACTTTGTTACTGCCATTTCATTTCGCTCTGATTCGGACGAAGATATGTCCTCTCAATCTCTGACTGGAACTTATTCCACTTCGCAGCTTCATTCTTCAGCATAGGTGCGTCAATGAAACCAAGCGTATTTGCTTTGGCAGCAAGCTGATTGATGTTATTACCGATAGAGGAAAGTTCCCTCATCACATCATAGAAACGGTCATCGGGTTTCTCTTTCGGTTCGTAACCTCTGATAAGCAAACGGATAAGCCCTGCTTCGGAAAGACAAGCCTTCTTTGCCTTAGCTGCCAAATCCTGTGCTTCCTTGCGGTTAAAGCGTACAATCTTCTGAATGTTTCTCTTTCTCATAATCGGTATCTTCCTTTCTCTTTACTCTGCAATCTTTGTTAATCTGGAATAAGCACATCATCGTAACGCCAAGACAACTGCCGAGCAGTGTTCCGGCGGCGATAAGTAATAACTCTCTCAAATCAAGTTCTCCTTTCTCACGGGGTATTAGGGGCAACCCCTAACGAGCCTTTTACCGTTTGGGAAACTGTGTTTATCCAAATGGTCTGCTCGCTAAGAATAAACATCTCCTCCGGGTTGCTCCGTTCTCAGTCTACTATCTCTCATAATCCTTTGATTTCGGCTTAAAAAGTTCAGCCACGATATTGCCGCCCACTTCCTTAGAAAAGCGTTCAGGATACTTGAACTGTTCCTTGTATTTCTTCATCATATCGTCCGGCAAGCTCTGAAAACTCTCACTCTCAGGCGGTGCATAACAGATAAAGAATTTGCCGCAGATAATATCTACCATCTCTTTCTTATCATTGTCCTGCACATAAACTGCACGGTTAAGCGGAAGTCCTCTCATCTTTCCTTCCTCATTACAGATGATTGCAACATCATCGTCATAGGGCATATATTCCTCAATATCCCCGCCGACAACCTCCTGCATTGCTTCCAGACTGTCGTCGATTACAATTTCCTTCGGGTACTTTTCCGGTTCTACCAAGAGAACTTTAATCTTAGAATCATTCATCGTTCTTCATTCCTTTCGTGTGTTTTTTTATTGTAAATGCCCATCCGCATACAAAGAAAATCGTTGAAGTCCTTACCTGCTTTTGGTGGCTCATCAACGATTTCATACTTATCCGGCAGAATGGTTTTTAAGGTCTGTGCTGCCTTTCTGCCCGCTATATCATTGTCAAAATGGATACGGATTTTCCTGACAGATGGGTTACTGCCAAGATACTTTTCCAGTGCAATCGGCACTTTACTGTCCTCAATTTTCTTTGCCGGAGAATAAACCCCGGACAGCGAAACAAAGCTCATTTCTTTCCAATCCTGCCCGTTCAGCTTCGCAAGCGTGGCATAAGATAACAGGTCTATGGCACACTCAAAGAGGTGTACTTCCTCCAAGTTTTCCTTACCAAGCCGAAAAGAATAATCTTTTTTACTGCCACTGCAATCGCCCATAATCCTACGCTTATTCGTGGAACGGTAGGCTGCATATTTCGGCTCTTTCTTCTCGTCATAGCCTACAAACACAACATTGTGATACGGCAGGCTCTCAAAGATAAGGTCATTAGAGATACAGTAATTGATGATTTCAAAATCTATTCCTCTCCCGAAAAGATACTCTGTAATCACTCTGTTGGAAGCACATTTTTCAGGGAGAAGAAGCGGTTTATTTTCCTCTTTTGGCTGTGGCTTTTCATAGACCGGAGCCTGAATCGCTGTGTGTCCGATAATGGTTTCCACCGCTTCAAGGAAGCTGTAACCTTTGACCTTAATCAGATAATCCAAAGCACTCCTGCCACCGATACCTCTCGACCACCATATCCATTTCCCGTTTGAAATCTTCAAACTATCGTGGGTTCTGGTGCAATAGGTGTTACCTGAAAACTTAACCAGCTCATACGGTTCATAATTTTTCAGGTAGGTTAATAAGTCCATCTGCTTCGCCTGAATAATTAACTCAGGTGCGATAAAAGGCATATCGACCACCGCCTTTCTGTTTATCTCTCATACGATTTCTCCTTTCTGCCGCCGACTGGCTCGCCCTCATCAGGCTCTCCGCCGACAATCTCATTTTCCTTTTTATCCATATTGAGCAGGATATTCAGCTCATCAAGTCGGGCAGTTTTTGCCCTCAATTCTTCCTCCTTTGCAAACGGCTTTTCGATTTCCTGCTTCGCTGTTTCAAACTGCTTCTCCGTATTTTCAAGGCTGTTTTTCGTATCAGCAAGTGCTTCCTCAAAGCGTTCTATGCCGTTATCTATTCTCACGATATTACCGTGAGCATCATCGCCAAGCGGTACATCTCTGCTTGTTTCGCCTTTTAATTTCACAACATAATTACGCTGAACCGTATCAAAATACAGTTCCATTTGAAAGCCACGGTACTCGCCAAGTGGTATCGCATCAGGACTGTTCATTGACTTGCAGGCATTGATGATTGCCTGACCTGCTTCGGCTTTTTCGGAATAAGAAACACCCGATACCATCATTCCAAGCGGCTGCTCGTCTATCGGTTTCGGGTGTAATTTTGCTGTTTCAACATCTTTTGTAAGTCCCTCTACACGGGATTTCAGGTAAGCAATCTGTTGTGGGTAGAACTTGATGACCTTATCCTCCAGTCCGTATTTCTCCGATAAGAAATTGGATTTTAACATCTTTAGCTTCTGTACTTGAATGTCTAAGTCCATCTTTTCTTTGATATATGGATTACCTGTTGCAAGCATTTTTATCTCTGCATAGGACAGTGCGGTTTCATCAATATCCTCTGCCGACCTAACCGGAGATTTGCTCGTCATAATCTGACTTGCGAACTTCTGCTTACCTTCCACAAGCTGATAGAGGTATGCATCAAAGGTCTGCTCTGTTACATAGCGGTAAATATCTACCTGCGGATTTTCATTGCCCTGACGGACAATTCTACCGGAACGCTGCTCCAAATCTGAAGGTCGCCACGGACAATCCACATCGTGAAGTGCGATAAGTTTATCCTGCACATTCGTTCCTGCTCCCATCTTCTGAGTAGAGCCAAGAAGCACCCTGACTTCTCCCTTGCGGGTCTTTTGGAACAGTTCTTTTTTCTTCATATCCGTGTCGGCTTCGTGTATGAACTTCACTTCACTTTCAGGAATACCTCTCTCAATCAGCTTCTTTCTGATGTCGTTATAGACGGAAAATGTGCCGTCATTCTTCGGCGTGGAAAGGTCACAAAACACAAGCTGTGCTGATTTCTTGTCGGCATTTTCTTTCCATATCCGATAGATGTTATCGACGCAGGCATTGATTTTACTGCCCTCAAAATCAGGCAGCATATCGTTTAGCATACGCTGGTCAAGAGCCAGTTTTCTTCCGTCATTCGTGATTTTCAGCATATTATCTACGCTTGAATCCACACCGCCGCCACGCACCTGCTCGGCTCTCTCTGCAAGGGAAGCAACCATTTCTTTCTGCATTTCTGATGGCTTTACTGCAATGTTATGGTACTTTGCTTCCGGTACTGGCAGGTTCAACATATCCGCTGTCTTAATGTCCGCTATCTCCTTGAACATCGCCATTAGTTCAGGCAGGTTATAGAATTTTGCGAACCTTGTCTTTGCTCTATATCCTGTTCCTTCCGGTGTAAGTTCCACTGCCGTAATGGTTTCTCCGAAAGTGGAAGCCCAGGCGTCAAAGTGCTGCAACCCATTTTTCACAAGCGTGTTGTACTGCAAATATCGCTGTATCGTATAGAGTTCCACCATGCTGTTTGAGATAGGTGTACCCGTTGCGAATACGGTTCCTCGACCTCCGGTAATCTCGTCAAGGTAACGACACTTCATAAAGAGGTCGGAAGATTTCTGTGCTTCCGTCTGTGCGATACCGCCCACATTACGCATTTTTGTATAAAGATAAAGGTTCTTGTAATAATGGCTTTCATCAACAAAAAGCCTGTCTACACCAAGTTCCTCAAAGGTTACAACATCATCTTTTTTCGTCTGGTCATTGAGTTTATCAAGTTTCTGCCTAATAGATTTCTTTGACTTTTCAAGCTGCTTTATGGAGAAGTTTTCCCCTCGGTTTCGCTTGAGTTCTGCAATTCCTCCAGTTATCTCCTCAAGCTGCTGTTCTAAGATTGCCCTCTGTCTTTCAATGGACATCGGGATTTTCTCAAACTGTGAATGTCCGATGATAACTGCGTCATAATCTCCGGTTGCAATCCTGCCGCAGAACTTTTTACGATTCTTGGTTTCAAAATCTTTCTTTGTTGCGACAAGGATATTCGCCGCCGGATAGAGCTGCAAATACTCAGCCGCCCATTGTTCGGTCAAGTGATTTGGTACAACAAACAGTGACTTATTACAAAGTCCAAGCCTTTTCGACTCCTGTGCTGCCGCTACCATTTCAAAAGTTTTTCCTGCTCCGACTGCGTGTGCAAGAAGCGTATTTCCTCCGTAAAGGATATGGGCAACCGCATTTTTCTGATGTTCCCTGAGTTCTATTTCAGGGTTCATACCATTGAAGATGATATGACTTCCATCATACTCACGAGGTCTGACGCTATTGAATTTCTCATTGTAGGATTTGCAAAGCCTTTCCCTTCGTTCAGGGTCAGACCATATCCAGTCCTGAAATTCCTGCTTAATCATTTCCTGCTTCGACTGAGCAATCGCTGTTTCCTTTTTATTCAGGACAGCCTTTTTCTTTCCCTCATCATCTTCGATATAATCAAAGATACGCACATCTTTTAAATTCAGCGTTTCCTCAATAATCTTATAGGCATTGATGCGGGAAGTTCCGTAAGTGTTATATGCCCTTACATTTCCTTTGTCATAGGATTTGCCCTCAATATTCCACTCACTCGTAAATGGAGAGAAGTGAACTTTGATATTCCACTGTGCATAGCGTGGTGTTTCAAGCAAATGAAAGATAAACTCCTGCACATCGTCCGGTGGCAACCAAGTTGCACCAAGTCGCACGGAAATTTCACTTGCAGTCAGGTCTTTCGGCTGCACCTTTTGAAGTGCTTCTAAATTGACCTTATAATCTTCCGGATAGAGTTCTGCCGAGTTCTTTGCAATCCTCAGCTTTTCCCTGACATTACCCGAAAGGTATTCATCAGCCATCAGATACTTCGGTTCGTAAGAATTTCCATACTCATAAAGCGGATTTAAGAAGATAACACCCTTTAAGTCCTCAAAGATTTCATTCTCCGATTTACCGGAAAGCTCCATCATATAGTCCATATCAATCGTGGCTTTTTCTCCAAGAGATACTGCCAATGCTTCGCTTGCCGTATCAACAGAAGTAACCGGAGTATGCGGCTTAATTGTCCTCTTAGAAAACATATCAGCCTTACGCTCCAGTTCTCCGTCCTCTCCGATTATCTCCAATGCGGAAAGCAAAGAGAATGAACTGTCCTGCGAGAAAGCAGAAGTATTTGCACGGCTGTTAATGAGTCCGTACTTACCTGAAAAGGTATCATAAAGTCTGTTTAATCGCTCCTGCTCCGCTTTGATTTCGCTGTCAGGGTAATCTTCTGTCTGCAATTCAATCAGCGTTCTGACGGAATTTCTAATAGCAATCATACCCTTAATTCGGTTCTCTGCGGTTGCCGACACTTCCACCGGAGTCATACGGGAATTTTCACGATAGTAGATTTTATTGTCCACCACCGTATAGGAAAAGTTTCTCACTGTCGGGTCTGCCGGAATAGAATTATCCTCCTCCTCCAGTTCTTCCTCGACTTCATATTCTGTGATTTCTCCGTGAATATTTGCTACTGCTTCATCAAGCTGTGCTGCAAGGTCTGCATTTTCATACGGCACACAAGTTGCTTCCATACCGAAACGCCCCGATACCATCTTCATTTCTCCAAGTATCATTTCGGGGTGCTGCACAAAATAAGAGTTCATCTTAATTCCGTTCTCATCGGTATCAAGATGAACCCAATCCGGCTCAATATCTATCAGTCTGTCACGCTTTTGCAGGATAAGAATATCCGAAACGACTTCCGTTCCTGCATTACCCTTAAAGGTATTATTCGGCAATCGAATTGCTCCAAGAAGCTCTGCTCTCTGTGCAATATACTTTCGTACTGCTAAAGTTTCCTTATCCATTGTGCCTTTGCTCGTTACAAGAGCCATCACACCGCCGGGTCTTAACTTATCAAGGGACTTGGCAAAAAAGTAATCGTGTATCAGGAACTTATGCTTGTCGTACCTTTTATCTAACACCTTAAAATCTCCAAAAGGCACATTGCCAACCACTCCATCAAAGAAGCTGTCCGGCAGATTGGTTTCTTCAAATCCTTGTGCCGCAATGGTTGTTTTCTGATAAAGCTGCTGTGCAATCCCTGCGGAAATCGTATCAAGTTCCACACCGTAAATCTTACTGTCTTGCATTGCGTCCGGTAGCATACCGATGAAATTACCGATACCGCAGGACGGCTCTAACAAGTTGCCTTCCTTAAAACCCATCTGCTCCATTGCCTTATAAATGGCTGTGATAACTTCAGGCGGCGTGTAGAACGCAGTCAACGTGCTTTCTCTTGCCGAAGCATATTCCTCCGGTGTTAACACCGAAGAAAGTTCCAGATACTCCGTTGCCCACGCTGAATTATTTTCATCAAAGGCTTCTGAAAGCCCACCCCAACCAACATACTTTGATAAGATAATCTGTTCTTCAGGAGTGGCAAATCTGTTTTCTTCCTGACATTTTTTAAGAAGCTGTATCGCCATAATATTTCTGCGGAAGCGTTCCTTTTTACCAACCGTTTCAACCTCATTTTCTCTAAGATTAAAGGTGTGACGGTCTGCCATAGGCACATCAGGGTGCAAGTCAAAGCCTTTGACTTTTTTCTTCTGCTCCCAAGCGGGAACTAACGGCTCAGGCTCTTTTTCATTTCTTTCTTCGGCAGGTTCTTCCTTTACAATCAAATGCTCATTCATCGGATTCTCTCGCACTTTTCTGTCAAACTCTGTGCGTGAAAATTCCTTATTGAACAGTGGCATATCATAGTCATAGAGCATTACTCTCTCATCATCAACAGATAAGATTTCGTACTCAGAAGCACCGATATACACCTTATCGCCAAGATGATATTCATACTGCACATCTTGTAGCTTTTCTGCTTCTTCAGGTTCTTTTTCGGTTGGTTCGACCTCTTGCTCCGGTGGTGCATTAGAAAGTATCTCACGATTTCTTTTCGTTTCCTCGATTTTGGCTCTGTGTTCCTCTTGACTTTCAAGCCACTGAGGATAGCGTTCTTTTTCCTTTGGATTTAAGTATCTGTCCATTCGGATAAGTTCCCCGATACGCTTCTCCACCTGCGACCACGAAAGTGTGATATGTGGATTTTCTTTACCGATGCCTTTCGTAATCGTAATACCTTTTCCATCGTGGCTCTCATCAATGCCTGCCCCGATTATGACGGGATAAGAACCGCCCCAACCATATTCATTTTTTAAGAAGTCGGCATTTTCTTTTGCAGAAAGACTTTTTTCAAACTGCTCATAAATACGCATTTTTCCCTCAGAAAATCCGCTTCCATTCGCAAGAATAGCGTCGATAATCTCCTGAGAAAAAGTAAAGGCAGAGGTTTTCTTTTCCTCTGCCCGACCGTCTAATATGAATGTCATCTGACCGTCCATTGACGGTAATGGTTTTATGCTGTCACTTAATTCTCCCAGTAATCGCATAGCTTCAAAGTGTCGGGCAATAACAGCCCAATCATAAAAGCTCTGTGCGGTTCTGCTGTCGTATTTGCCCTCCCACAAATGCAGGACGTTTTCAAAGGTCTTGTACCCTACTGTCCTGCCGTCCTCTAAAGTAAGCTCAGTATAATCATTATTGAAAATACTCTTTATATACTCTGTGCGGTCTTTGTTATCTGGATTGCGTTCATAATAATCTTTGATTTCTTCCAGACTTGCTGACAAATGTGGTGTCGTTCTGAGAATTTCATTGATTACTTCATCACGTCCAAAGAACGGAAGGCTTTTATCCTCGTGCGTTCTGTCGTAATACTCTAAGCGAATATCACTTCCGCTTTCACGATTTCCTGTGCCGAATTGCGAAGGGAGTTCATCAGACGAACCCATTTCATCATATCCTCCGCTTTCATCTGTTCGGTCACTCCCTCTTTCTGTGCCATCTGGCTCAGAATTGTTTCCTCCATCTTGCTGGCTCTCTGTTCCACTTCCGCCAAGTGCTGTGTCAGTTCGCCCCTCGTCAGGAGATTGTAGTAAAGGACTCTGTGATGTTCCTTCAGAAACTCTCTCCTCATCTGAGCGTATCTGCCCAACGTCACTTCCGGCTGCTGTGGAAGTTTCAGGTTCGGAAGGCTGTAATCGCCCACCATCGTGTAGGTCAGTTCGTTCATTGTCCAAACTCCTTTCGTCGTTATTTTCAACCTTATTGTATTCATTTCTGTCCTGACCGACAATTATGCGATTTTGACGGTTGAGTGCAGTAATTGTTTTAGATATTTCCGTCAATCCCATTTCTGCAATATCACTGGTAGCAAATCCAAGTGCATTGAGTGTTTCCTGCGTATTGAAGTTGGTAACATCTCTGAAATCATCAAGTTCAAAATAACCGTCCGTATCAACGCCGAGCCTTGACATCATCATATATGCCACACTGTTTGTCACGACATTTTTATAAATGAAAGCCACAATATCCTCTTCCACTTCCTCAAAGGAACTGCCCTCGGTTGCATAGTAAAGGTCTTGCAGATAATCAGGGATATTATCCTCTGCCGCATTTCTTGCTGCTCCCATAATTGCTTCGGCAAGACTGCTCTTATTCTCAATCTCTCCGAAAGTGCTTTCCAATGTTTCAATCACATCAGCTTCGTATTCCTGACGCATATCCCAAATCGGGACTGTTCTTGAATATCTGCTTTCGTGAGTATCTGAAATATCAAAGTAATGTGTCAGTCTTTGCCGTGAACGGTTTTCATCAGCAAAAACAGCAATACCTCTTGCACCTCGGTTGACCCATCTGCCAAAAATTTTGTTCCACTGCTCTATCTCAAGAACCGCTGTTGCATCAGGTCGCTGTGCATATACAAGTAGCTGTTCGTCATAACGTAACTTATAATTTCGGCAAGCCGAAGCCAAGAATGCCTGCCAGTTCTGAGGATTTGACACAACCGTTTTGCAGGTGCGGTTGTAAAGCTCAGAAATAAGGTCATATTTTCGTGCCATTACTCTTGCACCTCCTTATCGCTGTTTTTCTCTGTTTCTGGTCTTGTTTTTTGACGGTTCGGATTGATTGACAGGTTCAACTTTACTTCCACTAAGCTCCATTTTTTCAGCAAACTCGCATATATGATAGCAGCAATTTCCGACATACAAATGGTAGTCATCAATATACTTGCACACTCTGTCTGCTGTGTGTCCATCACGAAAAGTAATCCTGATTTTCCCTCCATCGGGAATATAGAATTTCAAATTGTAATGACTGTCTATAAATCGAATTTGCTTTTCCTGCGGCTCTGCTCTATTCTCCTGTTGCTTCATTTTCCTTACCTCTCATTTTTGTTGCTTCATCAGAACCGCCGCCCAAATACGAAAAGAGTTTACCGGACTTTGTATTCTTCTGAAGCTCCATAATCACACCCATATCAGGAATCGTGATATTCGGGATTTTCAGGATTGCTTCCATATCAAGCTGCTGCAACTTTTTCTCCGTATCACAACCGGAGTCAAAGAGTTTATTCAGCACCTTGACCTTATTCTGAAAAGTTGCTTTGTCTTTCACGAAAATACCTCCTTAGCTAATGTTGATTACAATAGAAATACTGCCGCTCTGTTCTTCTTTCTGCGGATTACGTGAATACTCAGGAAAAAGGGACTGTACTCTCTGCCTTGCCCTGCGTATGGTTTCAAAACAAGGAAGTCCGTATGCTCGGTAATTAAATACAATATCCTCAAGCGGAAGATTTCCGGCAGGTATATATCCGTACCGATTGTAATAATGCAGAATGAGAAGCATATCATCATACCTCGACATCGGGCATTCCTTTAAGATTTCAAGCACTCGGCTCTCCACCGTTTTCTGTTGTTTCATAATGTTCCTCCAAAAATTAAAGGGACAGAGTTTTTTACGCTCTGCCCCGACTGGTTAATGTTCGCTTGTTACTTACTTCTTACGGTTTTTAACCTGAAGAAAGATAAAGCCGACGACAATAACGGCGACTAATGCGATAGCGATAATTGTCTTTGCTTCCATTACTCGTTACCCTCCTTTTTCTTCTTTTTGTGTGCAACAACAGAAGTTACGGCGATACCGACAGCAGAAAGTCCGGCAAGGACATACCAAAGTTTCATATTGGTATCATCTCCTGTTTTCGGAGTATCCCTCAACTCATTGTGCATTTTTACAACGGCTGTTTCATCAAGTTTGATAGTAACATTCTGGTCGGCAGGTGTGATATATGCGGCAGAGGCATTGTTTGCCACTTCGGATACGGTATATTCGCCAATACGAAGTCCCTCAATCACAATTTCGCCGTTCTTATCTGTTTCAAATGTCATATCATAACCGTTTGCTCCGGTTACTCTGAACGCAAAACCTTTAACCTTACCATCTGAAGATGTCTTGACGATTTTCAGTGTTCCACGCATAGCTTCATTGATAAATCCAACACCAGCCTTATTCTCAACGGAATAAGTTGTTTCGTCTTTCTCAATGAAAACAGAGTATTCTCCCTTATCAAGCAGGAAGCCCTCTGGTGCTTTTGTTTCACGGACAATATATTTTCCGTAAAGCAGCTCTTTCATCTCATAAATTCCGGTTTCGGTTTCTTCAAGATTTCCGATAAGTTCATCGCCATCATCAATCTTTCCGTTCTCATTGGTGTCCTTATATACCTCAAAGGTTGCACCCGTAAGTTTGTTATCTGGATATTCAGCGTCCATCTTCGTGAGTCTGATATTGCCGTGAACATACTCATTGACAATCTCAATTTCAACTACCTGCTCGGCTTTGCTGATATTGACCTCATACGCTTTTTCATCAAGAACAAATCCCTTTGGCTGCTCGATTTCTCTTACAATCCATTTGCCATAAGGAACTTTTGCAAAAGAAAAACTACCGTCTTTTGCAGAGGTAGTCGTCATAAGTGCAGTATCCTTTGTAAATTCTGTTTCTTCGGCTTTGAAGATACCGATAACAGCACCCTCAAGTGCTTCTCCATTCTCGTCAATCTTCTTACCTGATACAGAACCATAGATAAGTTCATTCTTGATTTCTTTTCCGTCATTCACTTTGATTTCAACCGTTGCGGTATCCTGACCTGCGTATTCAAATACAACCGGATACTTCGTATCAGAGAGAATATAATGCTCATCGGTTGCAATCTCTTTGACATAGTATTTGCCAAACGGAAGGTCTGACTTCATAACAGCAGTTCCATTTTCATTTACGCTGACAATCTCAATCAGTCCATCAGCCGGAATAACGGTACCGCTTGCAGATACAATATCTTCTGCGGCATAAAGACCAAAGCTGATGTTTTTGATTTCTCCGTTGTCGCCAATACCAAATGTCTTATCCTTTTCAATGGCTTTTGCAAGGCTTACCTGAACTTTCTGTCTTTCGTTATAGAATGATGTGGAAGTTTCGGTAACAGAGATATTCTGACCTGCATAAGTAAGCTCAACCGTATGTGTTTCGCCACTCACTACCATTCCATCAGGTGCGGTAATTTCCTTGACCTCGTATTTTCCGAGATAAAGTTCTTTGCTCTTAACAAATCCATCGGAGCTTGTTGTGATAGTATCTACCACTTCGCCCTTTGAATAGCGGAGTGTACCGTCCGGTGTGCTAATATCTTCCGCAGCACGGACTTCATAAACTGCACCCTCAAGTCCTGCCACTTCATAAGCAGGCTGATAAATAACATCACTGTCCTCAGAACCACTTACATTGACACCACTAAATACTTCTCCGGTCTTTTCAACCGTGATAGTACCTTTCTGTGCCATATTCGGCTTATTGACTTTCACAACAGTTACGCCGCCTTCCTCTGTGGAATTTTCTTCGGTAATATCAAAATATACCGGAGTATCATCAAGTACATATCCGTATGGAGCTTGTACCTCTACGATAGAATACCCCTTGCCGTAATCCAGTTTCTCAGGTGTGACAAGAGAACCATTTGCATCGGTATAGAACACATCAATCGTGGTCGGTGTCGGATAAGTAAAGGTCATTTTGACCTGATTACCCTGCGGGTCGTAAATCTTAAATCCTGCTCCTGCATACGGAATACTCTTTCCGCTTTCTGCGTCCACCTTAACTACATTGACAAAGCTCTCGAAGTTACGGTTATTGATGAGATAACGATAAGTCTGTGCGTTCTGTGAAATGAACACATCAAAATCATCCATCATCTCTCTGCCTTCCCAACCAGAAGTCTGGTGTACGGTATAAATACCATACGGCATATCTTTTGTCTGACCGAAGCCATTTTCATCGCAAACAATGGTATCTCTCTCGTCTTTATTGGCTGCGTCATAGCTTCCGGCAGATTTCAAATAAATCTCAAAGGAAGCACCCTTTTCAGGTGTTTCAATCTTTGTTTCTCCGTCATCGGTATGTTTGATGATAGCCACATTGCCTTTGATTACCTGCTCGGTTACATCATTGGAAGTAAGGTTGTGTTCCACCTCATAAAGTTTCGGGTCTGCACCTACTTCATGGATAGTCTTATCAAGCAAATATCCCTCTGACGGTGTGATTTCTCGGATTGTCCAGTCGGTATCACAAACATATTCTTTAGTAGTGAACTGACCGTTTTCATCAGTAACATACTTATCTACAAGCGTTTCGCCCTTATAGATACCGTAAACTGCTCCCGAAAGTTTGGCATTGCCCTGTGCTTCGCCTTTCTCAGCGTCGCTCTTTGTGACTGTTACAGTAAATTTCTTCAAAATGTTATTGAAGTTTCTTGTGGTTACTTCTTTCCACTTCACTGGTACAGTCTTATTTTTCGGTACGACATAACGGATAGCTGTGTCTACTTCTTCAAGTGTATATGGTTCAGAACCACTGATAAGCACATCTTTGAAAGTTGCCACACCGTTTTTGTCTGTAACTGCATACTGGTCAACAGCATCACCGGAAAGAGAAGTACCGAAAAGATGGAACTTCACACCTTCAACAAGGTTATCTTCTGAGGACTTCACTACCTGAAGGTCGCCACGCTTCAATTTGTTATTGAAAGTGACCTTTGCAACCTGTCCTGCTACAACAGTAACTCTATGTGTTTCCTGCGGCTCGTACTTATCGTATGCCTGCTCGGTTACGGTATAGATACCCGGCATAAGGTTATCAATCTGGAACTTACCGCCATTAGCTGTTGTAACCGTCTGATTGATACCGTTTCCGGTAATCGTGAAGTTGATACCGTCAACCTTGCCGTCCTCACTGGTCTTTACAATCTGACAAGAACCATAGCTGACTTTCATCTTCACAAAACCGTTGATACTGTCGCTTACTTCCTGAGCATAGCTGACAACATCCTGCACACTGGAGTTCTGACCGTGTTTACCCTCTGACCATACAACCACACCTCTTCGTACTGCATTTTTCTTGGCTGCGGTAATCGTAAATTCCTTACTCGGTGCAGTATCCATAGAAACAGTAAGTTTGTTACCATTCACTGAAAAGCTCACTCCACTGATGCTTGCCTTGAAATTATATTTGGACAGCACATTATTGGAGTCTGTCAGAGTAGTTGTGTACTTGCTTCCGTTCCACTCAAGTTCTATTGTCTTTGCCGAACCGGATGATTTATTACAAAAGCTCGGTATGGTTGCATGGTTCTGTACACTCTGCACCATACTGTTGTAATAACTGAAAATCTTATTGCGGAGCGGATGCTTTGCATTGATGACATCTTTCACATTGCTGCAACCACTGGCTGCTACATGATTGAAGTTCGCATCACGCTCTCCGATAACAGTTTCCCAGATAAGAAGCTGTGTAGCATAAGCCTGTGCAATGCTGTTTGCTGCTGCTTCATTCTGTGACCTCCAAGATGTCGAGATTGTCCCACGATAGCCATACTGTAAAATACGACCAACGAAAAGACGGATTTCATCTCCGGAAATAACCCCGTTGGCTGCAAGGTTATTAAAATAATTTTCGTCATACTTATTCATTGTCTGACCGACCTTGAGCGAAATTCCCGGCTCAATACAATAAGCAACATTGCCTGAGTATGAGCCAATAGCCTTAAGATTGGTAAAATTGGAACGTCCGGTATGCCAACCATTTTTCAAGGTCAAATTGCTGTGTCCCCATACCCCATCGTAATTAGCATCGCCATCACGAGGGAAATCGACCATATAAACATCGGCTTTTTCTCCCGAAGCAGCATATGCTGTTGTCGAGCCAATGCCTGCAAAAGTGGTCACACACATAAGGGTCGCCAAGAAAAGCGACGTGACTCTTTTGAATTTTGACTTTATCATTGCGTTTCCTCCTGTAAAAATTGAAAAGCACACCGTATCTCTACGATGTGCCTTTGTGGATTTTCTCTTACGACAAGATTTACCTGCCGAAAAACAAATGCGGATTTTTCGTTAATTTTTCATTTTACTATACACCTCCAGTCCGTTCATACTGTGCGATTGCCCCTTAGAGATAGACATATACTTTGAGATAGTTATATTCAAGTGAGATAATATATATCATTTTCGGTAGGTAGAAGTATAACTAAGGGGTTAGAGTGTGAGAAAGGGGAACTGTAACTCAGGCTATCTGCTGTCACGTTCTGCACGATTACGCAAAAACTTGTTGTAATGCTCCAATGCTTTGCAGACAAAATCCTCCGTCTGACTGACGGGAATGTTTTTCGGGATAAGCTGTCTTACTCTGTCGCCCCTCAACACGATTTTTTCCTTTTGGTTCGGCTTTTCCTCAGACATAACGGCGTGGATTGCTTCGGTTGTAAGGTTGCCCTCGTTGAATAACTTTCGCATACGGATTGTCTGGTCGTGTGACGGGGTTGCGTCATTTAGGTCGATTTCGTCAACCACATCACGCTGGCAATCTTCATCAAGATAAGAAAGTTCCACGGCAGGACGCATTTTAATACGCCCCTCATCAACAAATTCAAGCAGTTCGGGAACAAGATTGGTCAGACGAATATAACGCTGTATTTGCGTCTTGCTGTCATTTGAATTATCAGCGATTTTCTCAACAGAGAACTTCTGCCCCACTGGGTCAGAAGTCAAATCAGAACGAAACCCCTGTCTTTTCATTGCTTCCAAACGCATTTTATAGGCAAAGGCTTTTTCACTCGGCAATATCTCTGACCTCTGGAAATTACTTTCAACCATTAAAATGGTCGCTTCATCTCTGTTCAGGTCTACAATCTCACTTCTCAGGGTTTCAAATCCTGCCAGTTCACAAGCTCGCTTTCGTCTGTGTCCTGAAACAAGTTCATATCTGCCGTCCTCTTTCTGCCTTACCGTTGCCGGAGTAATAACCCCTCTTTCCTTGACACTCTCCACAAGCTGCATCATATCTTCATCGTCCCTGACCTTAAATGGGTGGTCGGGAAAATCATCAATCAGCTCTAACGGAATATCTCTGATTTTTGAAAGCTGTTCTTCATCTCTCTGTGCCTGCGTGGTAAATAAATCATCGAGCTTCGTGAGCGTGAAGTCGCTCTTTCTTCCTGCCATCGGCTAACACCTCCTTTGTAAATTCAGCGTATGCCTTAGACACTGTGCTGTTTGGCTCATAAGCATAAATGCTCTTGCCCTTGGAAGAAGTTTCAGCAGCTTTTACGGCAATCGGGATTTGTGTTCGATACATTCTTATCTGATTACCAAAATTCGCCCTGAGTGCTTCCACCGTACTCTTTGCAAGGTTTGTTCGGCTATCCACCAAAGTAAGAAGCATACCGTCTATCTTAATATCCGGATTGATATACTTCTTTACTTTTGAAATGGTCTGCACAAGCTGTGTCATACCCTTTGCAGGCAAATACTGAGCCTGAACCGGAATGATAACACTGTCTGCCGCTGATAAAGCATTGAGAGTAACCATACCAAGTGAAGGCATACAGTCTATAATTACATAATCATATCTGTTCTTCACTTGACTCAGATAATTTTTAAGAGTAGTTTCTCTGCTCATTGCGTTCACAAGGTTAAATTCCATTGCTGAAAGCTCAAGGTTTGCCGGAACAAGGTCAACACCTTCTTCGTGGTGCAGGATACCAACCATAGGGTCTGTCATCGTTTCATTGATTACATCTGTGAGTTTCGTTGCAAGCGTGATACCCAAGCCGTCTGTATCCTGCCAACCAAGACAAGTCGTTAAATCTCCCTGCGGGTCTGCGTCTATGAGCAATACTTTCTTGCCCTGCATTGCAAGCCCGACTCCAAGATTAACTGTTGTGGTGGTCTTTCCGACTCCGCCTTTCTGGTTACATACGGAAATCGTTTTACAGTTTGACACTTCTTTTTGCCCTCCTTTCTGAAAATTCATAGCCACCGCATTATGGCTATGTACCTGACCGACTCATTTCCTAATCGGTCATAGCAATATTTGTTCTCAACACCCCTTGCCAAGCAAAATGCTTATGGGAAGTCACTAAGGAACAGACTGCTTATCTGTATCATAGGATTCTAACCTCTGCCGGGTACTCCGCCAGCTCCGTAGAGAAGTATCATTATCATTCTGACTGTCATCGCCATATCAGGAGCAACCTGATACTCATAACCGGAGTTCTCGCTATTCTGAAATACAGAAATCACGGCGTACCTGCTAAAGTGGCTATCATCAGAAATAAAGTCTTAGTGAATGACTTATTCAATTTTCAAGCGAAAAGGCTTCCGTTTTTGCTATCCGGAATGAACCCCTTCACTCATTTGGACAAAGGGGTATGAAATGCACACCCAAAATCTCCGCTTTTCCAAAAATATTTCAAAAAAATTTTTGGAAATTAAAAAAGCCGCCTGCTCCGGTTAGGAAACAGACGGCAAAACACGTTCTAAATGTATTCAATTTTCAATTTCTTTTTCTTTGCTTCAAGCACTTTGCAGAGGACATCATCTACTGCATCGGTGTATCGTCCCTGAGCTGCTAAATTGTTCTTCAGTTCAATGAGCGATTGTATCACTCGGCTTCGTTCTTCTTCATTTAAGTATAGATGATAGGTTTTCTCTCTCATTGGCTGTCCCTCCATCTTTCAAATGTATTTTTGATTATCTCCACATCTTCCTCTGTATCAGAAGAAATAAATATATGTACGCTCTGAAAAGCTCTTTTTAAGCTGTCGGCATAATCCAGTTCAGTGCCTTTCAGCGGCAGTTTAATCAGTCTTATTCCTCGTTGCTCACACATATATGCTTTCATTATTTCTATATTCTCGTCAACACTTCCTGACTCAATAGCCAACTTTTCTGAAGGTATGTATGTTTCAAGCGGAACTCCAAGCAATCGGTCAGAACCAAGTTCTGCTTTCAAGCCTTTCTTATTAGAATAATAGCTGACAGCCAAAGCAGGAAATAGAGATAAATACTCCTGCTCACAAATTCGACAGCCTTTCTTCAATATCGTTCTTTCATTTATCTTCATACTCCACGAATGACCGTGTCTGCATTTCCACCAGGCTCTCTTTGCCGAAGTTCGTGATACCTCTGTAGGTTTCAGTTTATTCTGTTCATAATCCCATTCGCTAAGAAGCTGACTGTCTGTTGTCGCCAAATCATTATATCCGGCAAGGACTTCTCTCTCTGCACAAACGGGGCATACCGTACCTTTCACACGGGCATTGATAACAGATTTCCACTCGTTACCGCATTTACTGCATCTCCACCAGACATTTTTCCTCGACTTTGCATTTACTTCATCAGGCTTCAATGGCAAGTTCTTCTCCGACCACTCCGAAGCAATTTCAGGGTGTGTTGTCTGCAAATCGTTAAACCCTTTCAGGAATATGTACCCACTGCAATACGGGCATTTGCTCCCACCGGAACGAGTAGAAATAAGGGTGTTCCACTCTCTTCTGCAATCCTTACACTTCCACCAAGCCTTACGATTGGCAAAGACCGTAACCTGAGTTGGAAGTAACGGATAATTTCTATCCGACCACTCGGCAGCTATACCCGGCAGAAGTGTTGCAAAGTCATTAAATCCTGCCAACACTTTATTATGAGAGCAGTACGGACAACCTGTTTTATTTATTGTCCTGCTCTTAACGGCAGCTTCCCACTCGTGTCCTTTCTCACATCTCCAAATCACTTTCTTATGAGAACCAATAGAAACCTCTGTCGGTTTTATCTTATTCTTTTTCGACCACTGCTTTACCAATAGTGGCTCTAATGTCGCCAAATCGTTAATACCTGCAATCACTCTCGTACCGGAACATATCGGACATTTCTCTCCATTAGAACGAGCCTTAACGCTTGCCTGCCATTCATGACCGCAAGCACCTCTCCACCATACTTTTTTATTTGAACCGAAAGTAATGTCATCAGGCGTAAGCGTTAAATTCTTTTCCGACCACTCCGAAACAAGCTCCGGGTGTACTTTTGCTAAACTGTCGTTCATAGCCAAGCCTCAACCTCCTTATGCTTAGAGTATATGAAGTTTTAGCTTGATCTTGCAGTTTGCGAATATCCGTATAAATAGAAAGTCCTTTGAGAAAAGGATTTTTCCTCTCTCAAAGAGCAAGTTGACAAACTTGAAGTTTCTCACTTCTTCATCTTAGGAGCAATAAGCAGCACTACTATCACAAGAAAATATACACCATACAGTGACCAAGTCGGGAAATTATGACCTGAACGGACAAAGGTCTGCAAGCCCCTGTTGACCCTCTGTAGTCGCACAACAGCGGTTAAATCGCCCCCGATTAAAAGTCTGCGATTCCTGGTTGTTTACAATCCTCTCACTGGCACACGCTTTGGCATACGCGGCATACACAGCGAAGTACCGCCTGCACTTACGCTTTGTTCGCATCTGTCTTCCTTTTACTTATTCATTATACCACTTTTTCAGCGCTCTGCTACTTGAAATTTCAACTGAACCCATTCGCTCAATATTGCAAAAACCGCTTCCCGTATGACAGATACTATATCGA
>ENA-OVFU01000326-OVFU01000326.1-human-gut-metagenome-genome-assembly--contig:-NODE-326-length-40662-cov-6.450046_pt1 | contig 40662 bp, 75 predicted proteins | sample MGYA00237764_ERZ505407 | MGnify/ENA primary metagenome ERZ505407 (study PRJEB26158, sample SAMN06016366) | human gut metagenome | biome: human gut; feature: ankylosing spondylitis patient; material...
CTGTCTCCGTGATCCGCGCCGCAATGGTCTTGGCCTCGCCGATCAGCCCCTGCGCCGTGGTCTCGGCTTCGTGCGCGAGACTGGCGCTGGACGCCGCCGCCGTCTGCGATGCGAGTGCCCTCACGGCCGCATCCGCCGCCTTCGCACTCTCCTGCCCCGCCACTCCTTCGCTGGCCTTCGCCGCCTGCGCGGACCGTTCGTCGCGGGCCACCTTGTCGTCGATCGAATCGATCTGATCCAGAGCGGACTGGGCGGCTCGGGTCACGGTCTCCCACGCGGCCACCGTCTCCGAGCTCGGATCGAGCGTGGCGGGATCCACATCCGCCAGCCCTGAGTACTCCGCCGACTCCTTGTCGGGCACCTCGACGTATCGCACGATTCCGCCCGCCACCAGCTCGCTCACCCTCCACACCCACTGGGTGGTCGAGGGCATCACCTCCGCGGTGGCCTCGCCTTTGTCGAGCTTGACGGTCTGCGCGACCGGCAGGCGGATCGCGTCACGCACCGTCACGCGTCTTGTGGGCACGAGGCTCACGCTGCCGTCCAGACCGCACCCCTCGGCGTCGGTCAGGTGGAAATGCACCAATGTCATGAGTACTCCTTCCTTAATTCCGTGCTTGACAAGAGATCAAGCGGCGACATCGGCTCCCCCATGGGTCAAGCCTCTTCGACTGCCGTCCCTGAACCATCCGGTTGGAATCACGCGCACGGTGGCGTTGGACAGGTCGACGATGCCGCCTGCACTGGGTTTGCCGAAGTCGAAATTGATCTTGTCATCCGTGTCCTCCTTTAGAACAGTGGTTTGAAAAACGGGTGGAAAACCCACAGGTCGGAACGTTTCGCCGGAACGATGCCGACTGTGGGTTTTCACAAGGTGAAAGGTAAGAAGAATGCTGTTGGGAACGTTCGTGGATGATGTCTGGTGGCCGTCCTGCGCGAGGCTCCGTGAATGTACAAGAGTGGGCTACGAATCGGCCTACCGTTGTCATATCCAGTCGAAGTGGGGTGGTGTCGATATGGAGTCGATCACTGCATCAGATATCGAGGAATGGCTAGGCTCGTTCAAGCGGGCTGGCGCCGCACGGAAGGCTTGGGCCGTTCTGCGGGCGATACTGAGGCTCGCCTACCGGCGTGGCGTCACGGACAATGACGTGACCAGAAGGGAGATCCGTTTGCCGCATCTCCGCCGTTACGAGCCGCGGGTATTGGACGCACGCCAGGTGCGCCGCCTGCTGAAAGGCTTCTATGGCCACGCGTTGGAGGCGTGGCTGCTGGTCTCCGTATGCGCCGGATTGAGACGATGCGAGTCCGTCGGCATCGAATGGTCCGATCTGGACTTGAAGCGAGGCACGGTCACCGTCAAACGTTCCGTGCAATGGGTCGCCGGCCATGAGACGGTCACCGACCCGAAAACCGACCAGAGCAGACGAACCGTGGCACTTCCCCGATTCGCAGTCAAAAGGCTCGCGCAGTTGAAACACGGCAGGAGCGGACGGCTGGTAGGAGACCTGAACGCTAACCAGGTCGCCTCACACTACATGGCATGGTGCCGGCGGATGAAACTCCCCTGCGTGCCGCCACGCAACCTGCGCCACACCTTCGGAACACTGGCGATTGCCGCCGGCGCCGACATCTCAGTGGTCGCACGCCAGCTCGGACACAGCGACATCAAGACCACGGCCCGCTACTATCTGCGCCCGGATCTGTCGGTGCTGAAGAGTCTGCAGCGGGCATGGGAGCGGCTCATTATCGGGGTCGCATAGCTTTCCGTAACCCTTGAACGGCAGATCTGGCATGGGCCTTACGGCATGACGGTGCGTCTCGCCAAAGTCGGCAGGATGGCGTTCGCTTTTGGCAACACGTCCTTCTCCTCCGACATCAATACCAACGGCCAGATCGTGAATGAGACGATGGTCGCCGGTTTCCTGCCGGAGGATGAAGGCACGATACTGCTGGAAGGCGTGAACGGGCAGCATGGAGCCTTGTACTTTGACTCTGACGGCAAGGTCACGATCAACGGCAGCATGAACCGTGGATACTATTTCCGCATCTGCGGCTGCTGGTCGGTGAAATAGCATTCCGTAACCCTGTACCAGGATTCCAATTGGATCATCATGCGTAACGGCAGGATGATTTTGATCAAGTTCAGTGGGAAAATCGGTTCGGGCAGTTGGGATGCTGTTGAATGTCCGGTAAAGCTCGCGTCCTGGTATCGTCCCATCGTTGACTTGTCGACTGTCTGCCTTGTATCAAATGGGCAAACGGCGCGAAGCCTCACGGCCAGAGCTGATGGAACTATCCGAGTGGCGAACATGGGAAACGTTGGCAGCAATCAGGATTGCGTCGGCACGCTTTGTTTCCCAATCCCATGATTTCTAGCTTTCCGTAACCCAGTCGGGTGAATGGGTCGTGGTCGCGCGGCCTAGAGGCTATGACGCCTACCGCGTCGCGTCCATGATCTTCAAGCCGAACACGAACACGTCAATAGACATCAAGCTGCCGATCGAAGCGGCAAACTGGGATTCATACTCCGTTGAATTACAGTTGATGAACGACGCTAAAAACAAAGTGCCGTCGTTCAACAACATTTCGATGATTACGAACAGTCATTCGGCAAAAGGATTTCAGCTTGTCGCATGGAACGCCAGCGGCACGTCGCTGAGCTATCGCATCGCTGTGACTGTCCACGTCTTCGACGCGAAGCAGTAGTTTTCCGTAACCCAGCAATGGAAGCCGCCGTATGCTAATAACAGCCTCACTCTGTGTCGGGTCGGACACGTCGTCACGGTCAACGGCAACGTCAAGTTCACCGGCAGTGGACAGCAGAACTACGCGATGGCGGTTGAGACCATCCCAGAAGCGTTCCGTCCACTCGCCGATCAGAGCATCATCGCGTTTCCGTCCTGCGGTTTCAGCCTGCTTGTCATGCGTAACGGGACGGTGCAGATGCTTGGGGACCCGAAATCCGCTTACTCCACGGCGCACGGCTGTTGGATGGCGGAATAGCTTTCCGTAACCCTCTCATTTGGCAACGGCAACGGCAACAGTAATGGCGGAATATACCCAATCGGTAAGATATCTAACCCAAATGCGATCAAGTCCTTGAATGGCAGAGCCACACTGTCGTCCGGAACGACAGTGGCGATTCCATTCATCCATCCGTCATACCTGCAACGTTCGGTCCAAGTATCGATTGCACCTGATGGGACAGTCAATCTGCTCGTCGGTCCTGAAGTTGCTGTCACAGGTGGAATCGTGGAAATCCATTTTTAATAGCATTCCGTAACCCAGACGCTTATCACCTGCCAGTATGGCAAGGTGACGGGCGTGAAAGCCGGGAATGTGGTGCAAATCCTCGTGGAATGGAAGAGCGCCGCCACGACATCATGGGATACCGGCAATTTCGGCGTCCTGCCGGCTGGCTGGCGTCCATTGATTACGACGAGGTGGGCGTACAGTGGGCGTGACGGTAGCAGTCAACGAGATTTCACCATACTGCCGGACGGCAAATTCACCTACAGGAATCTTGGTGGCAGCCAGAACGGAGAAGGTTTCATCACATCCGCCTCGTACGTCACGGCCTAAACCGTCGTCACCGGAAACGATACGCTGCCGACATGCCATGTGTTTGCAGGAATGGCCGCATCATACGCGGGACGGAAATACACGCTGCCGCCGACCACGTAAAGCAGCCGATTCTGCATCTGACTGCCCTGCTGACTGTCCACGAACACGCTGAAACCTTCCATTACGGCCCGCACGTCCATGCTCGCCAAAATCGTTGAATCCCACGCCTTCAGCGCGAACTGGCCTTTGTTGACCCACCGGCAGTAGACGGTCGCCAAGCCATTGACGACGCATCCGCTGATTGTGAAGTCCGGGTCGGAGGTCAGTTTCGTGAAACGAATCGGGGTTACGGAAAGCTATTTCACCGGCCAGCAGCCGCAGACGCGGAAATAGTATCCGCTGTTCATGCTGCCGCTGATCGTGACCTTACCGTCAGAGTCGAAGGACAAGGCTCCATGCTGCCCGTTCACACCTTCCAGCAGTATCGCGCCTTGTCCTTCCGGCAGGAAACCGGCATCCATCGTCTCATTCACGGTCTGGCCGTTGGTATTGATGCTGGACGTGAAGGACGTGTTGCCAAAAGCGAAAGCCATCATGCCGACTTTGGCGAGATGTACCGTCATGCCGTAAGGCCCATGCCAGATCTGCCGTTCAAGGGTTACGGAATGCTATCAGCAGGTCAATATGAGTTTCTGCCACGCTTTCTGCATGTCCTTGAGGACGCTCAGATCAGGCTTGAGGTAATACCGTGCGGTGGTTTGGATGTCGGAGTGTCCGAGCTGCCGTGCGACCACGCTGATGTCGGTTCCGGCCTTGATCGCCAACGTGCCGAACGTGTGGCGTAGGTTGCGTGGAGGCACGCAGGGGAGTTTCATTCGCCTGCACCAACTGCGGTAGTGGTTTGCGACTTGGTTCGCGTTCAGGTTGCCGACCAGCCGGCCAGTCTTCGTGCCGTGGCGTAGTTCCGCCAATCGTTTGACCGCGAACCGTGGCAGCGCGACGGTTCGTCGGCTCAGATCGGTCTTCGGTTCGGTCACGGTCTCATGGCCCGCGACCCACTGCACCGACCTTTTCACCGTGACGGTGCCGCGACGCAGATCCAAGTCGCCCCATTCCAAGCCGACCGACTCGCAGCGGCGCAATCCAGCGCACACGGACACCAATAGCCACGCTTCGAGCGGGTGCCCGTAGAAGCCTTTCAATAGTCGTCGGACTTCCGGCGCGGACAGTACTTGCGGCTCGTAATGCCGTAGATGCGGCAGGCGTATCTCGCGTCTGGTCACGTCATTGTCGGACAAACCGCGTTTGAACGCGAGTCGCAGTATCGCGCGGAACACCGCGTAGGCCTTGCGTGCCGCTCCCGGCCTGTCGAAGGAGTCCAACCATGATTCGATGTCCGCCACGCTGATCGCGTCCATGTCCCTTCCGCTCCATTGCGGGAGGATATGGCAATTCAGGGCGCTTTCGTAGCCTACTTTGGTGCATTCGCGGAGTTTCGCACATGAGGGTTTCCAAACGGTGGTCACGAATGTGTCGAAAAGCATTGGTTCCTTTCCAATTCTGTTGAATAATCCCACACATCGTCGTGTTGCTGTTGGACGGGAGTGTGTGTGGGTTTTCCCATTGTTCCGTATTCCTGTTTTTTAGGAGGATGTCTTGACTCAGATCAAATTCGATTTCGGCCATCCAAGCGCCGATGGCGTCGCGGTCCTGGCCGGCGAACCGGTGCATGTGGTGCCGACCAAACGGTTCAAGGTCGGCAAGCGCATCGTCGTCCGCGACTCTTTCGACGTGCGACTGTCGGAAACCGGCACTGCCACCATTAATGTTCCGCCGACTGACGGCACGTTCGCCTACGAGGTGACTGTCGGCGGGAAGAAGGATACATGGCATTTCACTCGCGTGGTGCAGGTGCCGGACTCAAAGACCGCCATCGATTTCGCCGATTTGGTCGATGTGGATTCCGTTACCCTCATCCCGTCCACCATCGGGAGTCAGCTCACCGAACTCACCGACGAGGACATCGACTGGATCAGCTCGTTCGTCGTCGCCGGGACCAACATCAACTAGGAAAGGCGCAAAATGACAGTAGACACCAAGAAAATCGTCCGCGTCGACGGCCTCGCACGCGCCATCACCGCGAGCCTCAACGCCACCATAGGCAAAGCCGGCAGCATCAAGGGGCCGAAGGGAGATAGGGGCGAAACAGGACCGAAGGGCGACAGGGGCGAAACGGGGCCGAAGGGCGACAGGGGCGAAGCGGGTACGGTAACCCCTGCCGCGGCAATCGCCGACCTGACGGCAGCGCCAACTGCCGGAGACTTCAACGCCCTGCTTAATGCCTTGCGTGCAGCGGGCCTCATGGACAGACCCACGACCACGCCGCCGGCACAGACCGAAACCTCCGATGTCTTCATCGGCGATTCAACCACTGCTATCTGGGACACGGCACCGGCGGACAAAAACTGGACGACTCTGATCGCAAATGCTGACGGGGCGGAGAACGTCAATGTTGCGATCAACGGCGCCGGGTTCCAGAACCGTTCGGATCAAAAGCAAGCATACCCCGATCAAGTCACGACAGCCATCGGCAAAACGCAGGGGAAGACCGTCCGCCGAGTCTTCCTCGTCGGGCTGTGGAATGATCAAAACCACATCAAATCAGATCTGGATGCCGAGATAAATGCCATGACGAAGACCGCCACCATGATCAAATCCGCATGGCCCGGAGCGCAGCTGATCTACATCGTCGAGGTCGCGCCACAGACCCAATATTCCAAGGGTCAGCTGGCCGCGTTCAGCAGCGTCATCAATCAGGTGTACACGCTGTTCGAGAGCAATGGATTCAATGTCGCTCGCGGCTGGTTCGACTGGCTGCCGGACGGCGAGAAAAATGGGTACATGCACGACAATATCCATCCTAACGCGAAGGGCATGAATGTCGCCGCGCACAAGATCCGCGAATGGGTCAACACTCTTTCGGGACCAAAGATTGACGGCGAGATTCCTGCATGGAGCGAATGATTCCATGGCATGCCGGATTGCCGCTCGTGTTCGCCGCCTCTGACCCCCCCGTATTAACCAATATCAAAGCCCCGTCATGCGGGGCTTTTCCATAAAGGAGATGTAATGTGCTGCAAAATTTTCTAGCCGGTTTCGGGGGTGTTGGTGGCGCGTGCGCGCTCATCACGCTCGGCCTGAAAGTCTGGCCGGGCGCTTTGGACGCGCTGGCGACCGGATTGTACGCTCACGTGCAACCGGAACGATTGCCCTACGATTCGCCGCTCTCGCAGCATTTCGCCAAGACCCGGACTTTGGGAGAGCGGACATCGAAAATCGACGGCCGTTTGGACGAACTATGCCGCGACACGATCAAAAACACGCTGATCTCACTGATCTACGGCGACCAGTCGCACGACCACAGCGAGGCCGTCCGATACGAGCTCGACAAACTCGAAAAACTCGACGCGCGATGCTGGATAGTCGCTGCCGCCGAAAAATACTTGGAGGACCGGCAGTGACGCATCTCATGATCGCAGTCGGCCTATACCTGCTGCTCCTCACGCTCGTCCTCATGTTCAATCACGGCGCGCACAGGCATTGATTTTCACACTTCAAAGCCATCCCACTTCGGGATGGCTTTTCTATTTGCCCCTTGACTTGTGGGCGGGAAGGAGAGGATGTGGGCATCCTCAATAACAAAGGCAAGCCGAAGCACAAGCGTCTGCGTCGGCATATCGGCAAGCCGTTGACCGCGTTGGCGGCGATGCTGTGCGTTGCTGTCGCGCCGGTCGCCAGCGCGAACATGAACGTCATCGACGTGAGTGGATGGCAGTCCGCCGACGTGACGCGCGTGGTGGACGCCGACGCGGCCATCGTGAAGATCACCGAAGGTTCCGGCTACACGAACCCGTCTTGGCGCAGCCAGACCGATTGGGCGCGTCAGACCGGCAAGGCTTGCGGCGGCTACCATTACGCGGACGGCGGCAACGTCACCGCCGAGGTCAACCATTATCTCAACCAGTTCAACGGCTATGTGGGCCAGTGCGTGCTCGCGTTGGATTGGGAGTCCAACGGGAACGCCGCTTGGGGCAACGGCGATTGGGTGCGCCAGTGGGTCAACCAGGTGTATTCGCGTACCAAGGTCTGGCCCATCGTGTACGTGCAGGATTCCGCCGTGTATCAGATTCCGTCCGACGTTCGCGCCCATTGCATGCTGTGGAAGGCTCAGTATGCGTCGATGAACGCGACCGGCTGGCAGTCCACTCCGTGGAACGCCGGAAGCAAGGGCGAGGGCATGGTGCAGTATGCGTCCACCGGCTATCTGAACGGTGTCGGCCCGTTGGATTTGAACCTGTTCTTCGGTGAGCGTGACGCTTGGCAGAAGATCGCGAACGGTGATCGCGGCAAGACGAATGCCGAGGTGAGACATGATCCGGTCAGGCCGCAGGTCACTGCCACGCCTGACTACAATGACATGGCCACGAAGGTCATTCGCGGCGTGTACGGCAACGGCAATGAGCGTCGTCAGGCTCTTGGTGGCGCGTATGACACGGTGATGGCGATAGTTAACCAGCGTCTTGGCGGTTCTGGCGTCGCGCCCGCCGCCGCGAATTGCGGCAGCGTATGCGTGACGGTACGCAGTGGCGACACATTGAGTTCCATTGCGGCACGTAATGGCGGTTCTTGGAACCAATACACGGGATACCGTTCGGGTAATCCGAACGTCATCTACGCTGGCGAGACCGTCTGCCGTCGCACCGGCGCGGCCAGTACGGCCACGGTCGCCACCGGTGGACGGTACGTGGTGCGTTCCGGCGACACCCTCGGCGGCATCGCCGCATATTACAGGGTCAACATGTACAGCATCCACGGGTATCGTTCCGGCAATCCGAACGTCATCTATCCGGGTGAGACCCTCTACTGGTAAGGAGACTGATTATGGTCGATGAAGTCAAGGAGACTAATCATGACGGCGAAAAGCCGGAAGAGGAAACTGGCAAGGAAAACAAGTACCTCCTGCCAGACAAGGCGTACAAGGCGTTGAAATGGGTTGCGTTGATCGCTTTGCCTGCGGTCGCATGGCTGGTCGGCGCGGTCGGCCCGCAGTGGGGATTGCCGCACTGCGGTGAGATCGTGACCACGATCAACGCGGTCGGATTGTTCGTCGGCGCTCTGATCGGCGTGAGCCAGCTCACGGCAGCCAAGCCGGACGGTTCCGACGAAAAATAAGTGTCGTGCCTGAAACGTGCTTAACACTTAACCGTGAGTGATTTTCGGGTGTGAGAAAATTCCCGCATTCAAGTGCTTGTGGAAATTCTCACACCCTGTTTTTAAATCTGCCCCTCTCTCAGCGTGATTGCTGGGGGAGGGGCTTTTTCTTGTTATTGGATTAGTGTATCGATGTTGTTCAACGTGATGCACTTAACCAGTAATTCACCCCATTTGTCGGCTAGCTCTTTCGTGTATACGGATGTCCGATAGATTATTTTGCCGTGGTAGGTGAGCGACATGTCACAAGTGGCATGGTTTTTCACCACTGCGAAGTCGCTGTTGTCGGACCTGTCAATCCACGAAAGTTTGCCTTCCCGCGCTAAACGCCACGCATATTTTTTCAGCTGGGCCACGATGTATTCGCAGAACTGGTCTTCGGTCATTTCAGCCTTCATTGTCGCTTAGCTTATACGAGTCGAGTTGCAGTGGCTTGTTCATCGTTTCCATTGCGGCCAACCGTTCTTTCAATCCGGCATGACGGTAGTGTTCGACCATCAGACGGCTGGAATGGCCCACGATTTCCTCGACCAGTCCGACATCCACGCCCATTGACATGAGGATGGTAACGACGGTATGACGGGTTTCGTGACGGCTCCTATGCTCCGCATTTGGTACTCCCGCCGCTTCCAACAGTTTGCGGAACTGTTCGATATCCTCTTCCGGTTCGATAGGGGAGCCGTCATCATGACGGAACAGGAGTCCATGCGGGTTCGGTATTTCAGCGGTATCCACCAAGTATGCTTCGAGTGTCTGCGCCAATGCGGGAATGATTGGCACTTTCCTTCCACGCTTCGATTTCGGCGGGGTGAGACACCAGCGGCCTTGCAGCTCGATCATGTCGAAGCCGTCTGGAATACGCCACCTCCATTGCGGACATGCGGCACCACGCTTGTATCCGCACGGGTACACGCCTTTACGGTCTGGTTCGCCGCAACCGTGCTCCTTTTTCAACTCCTCCAGTTTCCAGTTGACGGTGTATTCGCCGTAGGGGATGCCGTTTGCCGTGGTGGTCAGTTCGAGGTCTTGGAGTGAAGCCCCCAAGATTTCGCCGGGGCGCATACCGGTGCATAGTCTGAACCATTCCCTCGCGCCGTTCCGTATGCCTAGTTCGTTGGCGGCTTGGAGGATGCGTTTGGCTTCATCATCGGTGAATGCGGTACGCTCGTGGGCTTCGTTCTTGCGTTCGTCGGCAAGACTGATGTCCTTGTCCTTCGGCGTTGGAACGCCACCCATTGGATTCGTTGGAAGAATCCTATCCGCTACGGCGGCATTGCAAATCTGGTTCAACGTGGTGTGCGTCTGGCGGCGGAGGCTGAGACTGGCCTTCACGTGCATTTTCTTACCGTCGATGGTCTTCGCGACGGTAAGGCCATTTACGATGCGGTCGCAGACTGCGGCGTTCAGGTTCGACATTTTCTGCGAATGGTATGGGCGCAGATGCTTGCGGACGATGGTTCGATAGTTGGCGAAAGTCTTTGGGTCTGCGTCGCGTTCCCTGCGTTCGAGCCATTGTTCGGCGTATGCTCCGAGTGTGATGGAGCTGTTGTTGGTGCTGCCGAATCTGGCCCGTTCCTGTAGTAGTTCCGTTAGTCGCTTGTTGGCGTCAACGTATTTTTTGCAGCTGTATGTTTTGCCATCGACCTTGAACTCGTAGCTGGTGTAGATTTTTACGTTTCCGTCAGCTAGGTGTTTTTTGCGTTCGACTTTGTACGGGTAGACGATGCCGTTTCTTGCTTTGCGTGCCATGATTGCCTCCTTGCCTCTATATTCTCAGACATTCTCAGACTTCCATTTGACCCGCAAGTGATGGTCAAGTGACCCTCAAGTGAGGTTAAACCGTTGGAATGAAGCCGTTTTGCCCAATCGTTCCAAGGGATATTTTATCAGACTTTCTAACTGTTAATCGGACGGTCACTGGTTCAAGCCCAGTCGCAGGAGCTTAGGCGGAAACCCTTACGGGAGTAAGGTTTCCAGTCGGAATCGGAAGAGCCGCTAGGGGAGTAAGAAGCGGATATTCTCTCCAATTCTCAGACAAACTCGCCGCGTCATCACAGAAAAAGCAGAAAAAGGGCTGCGACACGCCGGTGAAGCGTTCAGTGGACGCTCTGCGGGATGGTCGGCGGCGTACGACATGGGCCGCTGGAACATCCCACAGGGGCGGGGAGAACGCGGAGGGAACAGGAGAGAACGCGGGACTGCGCACCGGCGTTTCACGCATGTCAGAAGCGTGCCATCCTCCGACCGTTCGATGCCGACCGTGCTGCACGCATGGACGCGCCAGCGACCATCAGGGTAGGCCGATTCTCTCCCGGAAGCGGGGGAGAGAACGGAAAAGACGCCACGGACAGGAACGGCTGTAGATCATGGACGTTCGACCGGGAACCAGACCATGGGAACACCCTCATGATTCGTGCTATACAAAACCTAGTAAGGGTGTATAGTTGTCTCACTATGTGAGACTCCACAAAGTCTACATAAATACCGTTGGAACGGTACCAAAAACACGCAAAATATACCCCCTTTACACGAGTTAACACTCTCGTTACATGTTCGTAACATAAAAACCGCCATTTTCCAACGATTTCAAATTTGCGTGTTGCGGTCACGCGTGACCGCAGCGTGACCGCAAATGACCGCAACCCCCGTAATGTCGAGAAAACGTTGGAACGACGCCGTTTTCAGCGCATAAAACAGGCCAAAAAACGGCAAAAACACGGTAACACTAGTAAGTAAACCTACTCTTATAATATTAGAATTAAGTAAACCTATAAGAACATGAATTAACCCAAGAGTTTACTTAACCTGCGAGAAAGAAAAAATGTTTTAATTACTCGCTTCGCTCGTAATTAACACATCAAAAAGAAAGTCCGCGTGCTAAAATCGCGTCAGAAGCCAGCCAAACGGCTTGACAAACCGCCAGCAGGCACTCCGCGACCGGTCGGCATCTCCCCGCCGCCCATCTCCCCAAACGCAACCACGAAGGACAATCCGCCCCCAATGCAATCCGAATCCGCCGAAGAACAAGAAGCGTTCCTCTCCAAAGCCAACCACCTCCACAAGTGGAGCGGCGAATACCAATACGAAAACCTCCTTCTCGACGTGCTCCAAAACGGCATCCCATCCAACGACCGCACCGGCGTCGGCACCATCAGCCTGTTCGGCACACGCATGGAGTTCGACCTATCCAAAGCCTTCCCCCTCATCACCAGCAAGAAGGTCTTCATCAAAGGCGTCATCTACGAGCTTCTATGGTTCCTCAAAGGCGACACCAACGTGCGTTGGCTACAGGAGCACGGAGTGCACATCTGGGATGAATGGGCGGACGAGAACGGCGATCTGGGACCCGTCTACGGATGCCAGTGGCGCAATTGGCCGACCGACCTGGGCGGCATCGACCAGATCGCCGACGCCATCGAGACCATCCGCGAAGACCCGCACTCCCGACGCATCATCGTCAACAGCTGGAACGTCGAATCCCTAAGCCGGATGGCATTGCCGCCATGCCACTGCCTGTTCCAGTTCCATGTGCGCGGCGACAGGCTCGACTGCCAGCTGTACCAGCGTTCCTGCGACATGTTCCTCGGCGTGCCGTTCAACGTCGCGGAATACGCGCTCCTCACCATGATGGTCGCCCAACAGACCGGCTACAGGCCAGGACGGTTCATCTGGGTGGGCGGGGACACCCACATCTACAGGAACCACCTGAAACAGGTCGTGAAGCAGCTCGAACGCGAGCCGCGCCCGTACCCGCATATGAGCATCGACAAGGCGTCTAGCATCGACGCGTACACGTATGACGACTTCCACTTGACCGGCTACGACCCATGGCCCGCGATCAAGGCACCGGTGGCCGTCTGAGGCATAAAAAAACGGGGACATCCTCATAGAAAGGATGTCCCCGTTTTTTTGTATGCGGTCACATCATGCTGTCCGACGACGCCACGATGAGCACGACCACTACACACAGGACGATGCCGAGGCCAAGGAAAATCCACGCGTTCGTCACATGGGTTGAATTACGCGAGTTGATGTACTTCAACGCCTGCTCCTTCACCTTGCGCTCCACCTTGTCTGTATCATCCTCAGACTCGGCAACGCTCTTATATAATTCAGCCAGCGGTTTCTGACTGCCACCGGCATCCTCCATACGCTCCAACTCGTACTGCGTCTTCCAGTCGATCAGGCCGGACATGCGGATGCCGTTTCTCACGGCCATCTGCGTCAACAGAACGAACACCGCGAGACCGACGAACACAGCCGCGATGACGATAAGAAAACCCATGATGCTCTCCTTTGCTCTCCTGCAATATGTCTCAACAAGGATTATCCCCCCAATTGATGGCTGATGAATCATGGGCGTTTCTCAAACAAGCCATCCTTGAGAATCTGCCGGTAGTCCGTAAGAACCTGCATGGTCACGTCCAGCTCCGCCGCCATATGCCAGGTGTCGCCGTCCCACATCCGTTCGGCCATGGCGAACTCGGTCGGGCTTATCAGCATCAACGCCGTCTCGCGCCGCGCCCTACGCTCGCATTTCACGCCGAACCGCGTGCCGCAGCCAAGATCACGGTACTTCGCGTGCACAAGCTCGTGGCATAGGGTGCAGAGCCTCTGCCGGTCGTTCAACCAATCCGCAAGCCATATCGTGTTCAACCGGTCGCAATACAGGCCGCAGGTGGTACCCGGCATGTCCGTCTCCAAGATTCTCACATGCATGGCTTCGGCCTGACGTTCCAAAACGTCGATGGTGATTCGTGACATTGTTCCCTTCGTATTAGTAGGCGGCGGCATCATGATTGAATGCCGCCGCCATATTCGTGACTGTCGTCAGTCTTCAGGTGTTTCGGCTTCGAGTCTCGCGTTCGGATCGTCGTTCGCGGCCATGTCGAACTCTTCACGGTAGATGATCGGACTGTTCACCCAGTCGGCGTCAGCGTTTTCCTTGAGACGGCGTGCGAGTTCCTGAAGCAGCTCGTCATTCGAAGCGTCGTGCAGCCTTGCGACGGTCTTTCCGTTAGCCATCTCGTCGGCTCTTATATATCCGAACTCAACCAGAGCCTCTACGGGGGACTTGTGGTAGGCGCGTGCAATAAGAATGACGTTCTCGGCACTGAAGCCGAGCGCATTGTTGTACTGCCTCCAAGCGGTTGTCTTGATGATTCCCGCCTTGAGAGCGACTTCGGCGATGGTATCGCCATGGACTGTTTCGTTGAACCATGTTTCTTTATTCATGGTTTCATTATGCAACCAAAGTAGTTGCAAGTCAACACGCCGAGCGAGTTGCAAAACAAAAAAACTCGTTGCATGATGTAACCACAAGTTGCAAAAAGAAATTCGAGGTTGCGAAAGGAATCACTGATGGCTGAATACAAAATGCAGTTCCGAGACGGCTTCCTAGACCGAACCAAACAAATGAGCGGCCTCAAAACAGACGAAGCGTTCGCCGGAGCAATAGGAGTCAGCGAAAGCGTCCTAGCCAGAGCCAAAAAAACCAACGAATGCACACCACTCATGCTCATAGGACTCTACAAAGCATTCGGCTTCCAACCCGGAGAAATCGCCCAAATCAAACAAACCGCCTAACCACACACGCCAAGGAACCACAATGAGCGACAACTTCAACCACGTCAACGCATGCATCGGAGGTGAAGCATGAGCACGATACGCTACATCAGCCTGTTCAGCGGAATCGAAGCCGCCACCGTCGCATGGCACCAGCTCGGGTGGAAACCAATCGCATACGCGGAAATCGAACCATTCCCAAAAGCCGTGCTCAGGCAACACTACCCGGAAGTACCAGATTTAGGAGACATGACCAAAGTTGACTGGAAACAATACCACCATGCGGCAGATGTCGTTGTGGGAGGAAGCCCCTGCCAGGCATTCAGCATCGCCGGACTCAGGAAGGCTCTGGACGATCCACGCGGCCAGCTCATGCTCGAATATCTCCGAGCTTGCGCAGAAATTGATCCGGAATGGATCGTCTGGGAGAACGTGCCCGGAGTACTGTCGGCTGAACGCGGACGGGCTTTCCGGTCGCTCCTTGAAGCCGTGGCCGAACTCTGGCCTGATGGGGGGGGGTGCATGGCGAGTGTTGGACGCTCAGTTCTTCGGTGTGGCCCAGCGACGCGAGCGTGTGTTCCTTGTCGTCAACACTAGAGACTGGCGACGTGCCGCCCCGGTTCTTTTTGAGCGCGAAAGCCTGTGCTGGGATCATCAGTCGAGCCGAGAGAAGAGGAAAAGCCTTGCCGGTGGAACTGCTGGCGGCGTTGGAAACGCAGATTCAGGCATTGGAAACTTGACCCACGGTGAGAACCAGTCTCGGAGAGTGTACTCGTCTGACGGAATCGCCCCGACATTGCAGGCTCGTGAGAACGGTGGGCAGGATCAGTCGGCTGTCATGTTGGACTTCCATCAGCAGGATGGAAGGTTCAAGGTCAGTGAGCATCCGGACCTGTCAAACACTCTCACCTCTCACATGGGAACCGGTGGGAACAATGTCCCACTTGTGAAAGCGTTCGAGAATCCTGCGATCTACGAGGTGGCGGGAAACATCGTCGGACGCGGCCATATGAACGGCGGACACCAGCTTGGTGTTGCCGACCCGGACGAAAACGGCGCTTTCACATTGACTTCCACTGACAGACATGCGGTGGCTGAAATCGAGAGAGAGAGAGAAGTGATGTGCAGTGCGGACGGCCAATCGAACGCGGCACGGTGCTTTAATCTTGCGCCGACACTGATGGCACATGCGGGGAAAGACGCCCCATTCATCTATCCGACAGCCGATGGGAGAGACTAATGGCCCTTACCTTCAAGATACGCGGTGGAGGAACGGGGGGGGTAAGGGATTCCTGGGACAGGAAGAGCTTTCCGTCACACTCAGCACGCACAACGACCAGTCCCTATACATGGAAGAGGATTCGATGAAAGGTTTAACGGTTCGCAGGCTCACCCCGTTGGAATGCGAACGGCTTCAGGGATTCCCGGACGGGTGGACTGACATTCAATGGCGCGGCAGGGAGCACGCGCCGGACGGACCACGATACAAGGCGTTGGGAAACAGCATGGCCGTTCCGGTCATGAGATGGATCGGCGAAGGAATCCAACTCGTCGAAGACAACAAGGAACTTTTCAAGAAGGACAACCAATGAGCACTGAAATACAGCCTTTCGAGTTCGAGGGCAACAAGGTCAGGGCACTGGCCGATGGCGACGAGGTGATGTTCGTCGCATCCGACATCGCCAAGATTCTCGGATACCGTGACGCCGCGAACCTCGCCCGCAATCTCGATGATGACGAGAGGGGTATACACGAAGTGAGTACCCCCAGTGGAACGCAGAATATGACAGTTCTCACCGAGTCAGGTCTTTACCGTTCAATCCTCAACCGTGAAATCGCCTATGTGAAAGAACCGGAAGCGCAGGCGTTCGTGAAGCGCTTCCAGCGTTGGGTGACTCACGAGGTACTTCCATCGATTCGACGCACTGGCGGCTACATTCCCACAGGCGACACCGACTCCGACGAGGACATCATGGCCCGTGCGGTGCTCGTCGCGCAGAAGACCATCGAACGCAAGAACCAGCAGCTCCAAGCCAAGGACGCGCAGATCAGGGAACTGGAGCCGAAGGCTCAAGCGCTTGATGATTTCACGAACGTGGAAGACAGGCTGCTTATTCGCGACGCGGCAAAGGTTCTGTCGAACGCCGGAACCCCCATCAAGGGAAAACAGTTACGCGAGTGGATGTCCGACCACAACTGGATTTTCAAATCCGGTGGCTCTTGGCGTGCAACCGCAGCGCATTGCACTGCCGGTCATCTCGTGATGGTCATGTCCCAAAAGCATGGAGTCAAGGATGATGGCACGGAGTTCGCCTTCCCTCCCACCGTGCGCATAACCCGCAAGGGTTTGGCACTACTGCACAAGCGTCTTGGCGAGATCACATTGGACAAGGCGCTTGACGCGGAGGTGGCGGCATGACGTTGTTGAATCCTCCCGCACCACCGCATGAGTTCGTTCTTGACGAGGGTGGGCACTGCGTCTTCCGTATCAACGAGCGGAAAGGCGCATCCATCGTCGAAAAGGACGGAAAAAAGACGAGCACGTTGTATGAGGTTCCAGAATCGAAACTGGCTGCGTTCATCCAATGGGCGTCCGACGTGCACGGGCAATCACGATAGGAGACAGTAATGGAAGACGATTACAAGGCACACGACGATTACAAGACCCGCATGGTCGAAGAATACCACGAACTCAAGGAACGCATCAGCCGACTCGATGATGCCGTCACCAGATACAAGAGGGGAGAGCTTGAGTTCAACCCGAAATGCCTTGGCGGCATGACCGTCGCCCAACTCTACATCATGCAAGACTACTTGCACATCCTCTTCGACCGCATCAAAGCCATGGGCATCAGCCTCGACTCCGACGACGAGCCTGACGAAAAGCCACTGCCACCGGAGCCACAGTCGCATGGCCTCTTCATCCCACGCGACGGCAAACCATACCTGATTCTCCATGACGAGAACGACACATGGTCATACGTGGTGAACACGCCTGGCGTCATGTGCAGAATCAGAACCTGGACGAAACCCGGCTCCAACAACAGCTTGTTCAGCGGATACCGTGAATGGGGCGAACTGGTCAAAGACTTCCAAGATTCAGCCTTCCCACTCATCCCACTGAGTGCTTCAAATATGACGGTAATTGCCAAGGCGCTCGCCGACAACAACTGATTCTTCCCCATCCGCCTGCAACCCGGATGGGGACCCATAAGCTTCGCCAGCCACTCCGATAAACAATCAAACAGTGGAAAATTGAACGTTTATCGAATATCCACGTTCACCGGCTGGCAAAGATGGAACATCCCATGATGTTCCATGCCGTGGCGAAACACATCCAAACGAACCGTCACAAGCGTTTGCATACACGCGTCGCCACGGCAATCGTCCAAGCCCACGCAGTGGGAACAGGAACCGTACCACAAGACCATCGCCAATCGAACCAGACACCACATCTTCTCCTGTACTCGAAGGTATCCGACGATGATCTCGAACGGCTCGCGGTCCGAATCCGCGCTTGGACGCCAGCGGCATGACGTCAACGTCACCCATCGGGACGAAGTTTTTCACTTGGTTTTCTCCGCCCCGCATCGGGAACGATGGTCGGCCAGACTGGTTTTCCTTATTTTCCCAGTCGCCCCGCACACCCTTTTGCGAGCCAACCGTCCAGCGTCATGCCGCAACCCGCCTACACCAACCACCAATCCAAGGAAGGAACACACACAAATTGACGGCACCCATCATCTTCGAAGACGGCATCCTCACCAAAGACGAGGCAATCGCCTTCACAAAAGTAGGAAAGAAAACATTCGAAGACCTGTACGGGTCCCTCGGATACCAATCAGGCCAAAACAAACTCTTCACAAAAAAGGAACTCCTACTCCGATTCTACGAAATCAAGGACCAAGCAAAGGAGATCAAACGATGACCACCAGACGACTAGTCACCCCGAAAGACATACGCGACAGACAATTCCGACTCTCATTCCCATTCATGGGATACGACGCCAACCAAGTTGACGACTTCCTAGACGACTGCGCGCTCACCATCCACGCCCTCTGGAACGCAAACCGGAAACTCGCCACGGAAAACAGACGACTCCAACACGAGAACCAAACCCTCAAAACCGACGTGAGCTTCTACAAGCTCGCGGTAGACACCATCGAACACCAAACAAAGGAACAACAATGACCAACACCCCCGAATACGACTTCAGCAGCCTCCGCCCCGACGAACTCAACTCCACCATCGCCGGACTCACAGCACTGAACAAACGAAGCGCCGAAGCCCTCAAAGCCGCAAAGGAAGAATGGCGGCGCTCGCATGACGGCGGCGATAATGAGCACGCCGTGTTCGCCGGACTGGATGCGGGTGAAATCAGTCTCAGCAAAGGCACCGAAGGCCATTACGAGGTCGTTGACGAGCGCGCGTATGGCGCCATGCTGCATGACAGCAAATTCCTCATCCCCGGTGGGAACGATGCTGCGGAGGCCGTGTGGATGCCACGCCACGAAGCGAAGTCGGAAGCCTATCTGAAGGACATGATCGCGGACCATGACGGCGAACTCCCGCCCGGCGTCGAGTTCAAGCCGGGACGCGCCCAGACCGTCACACTTCGCACCACGAAAGGATTCGTGGACAAGGCGTTCACCAGCGAGATAGCCCCGAAGATGTTCCAGATGCTCACTTCGACCAAGGAAGAGTAGCCATGTGCAAAAGCCTTACCATCACCAACGAGCAGGACACTTGGAGCCGCGCCCAGCTCGCGGCGCTGTCCCAGCTTGGAGTGCAGAACGCGCAACAAGCCGACTTGGCAGTGTTCCTACACCAATGCCAGCGTACCGGACTTGACCCTTTCAGTCGTCAAATCTACCTGATCGAACGCCGTCAGAAGCAAGGCAACGAATATGTTTCCAAGCAGACAATCCAAGTCGGCATTGACGGTTTCCGTCTCATCGCCCGTCGTGCGGCGGACAGGAACCATGAACTGTTCAGCGAACCGGAAACCCTCTGGTGCGGCGAGGATGGCGTCTGGCATGACGTGTGGATCGCCCAGACCCCTCCGGTCGCGGCGAAGGTCACCGTCCGTCGAGGAGAAGGCGAGTTCACCGGCGTGGCCCTCTACAGGGAATATGTCGGAACCCGTTACGACAAGAATCTCCGCAGGCAGGTCCCCACCAGCATGTGGTCTTCGAAACCGGTGACCATGATCGCGAAATGCGCGGAAGCCCTCGCATTACGCAAGGCGTTCCCGCAGGATTTGAGCGGCCTGTACACGACCGACGAGATGCAGCAGACCAACAACGAGACCGAAGAGGAAATGGTCGAAGCCGAAGTGGTTGACGAGCAGCCACGTCAGAAGCCACGGCAATACGCTCCGCAGGTCCGTCAAGGCCAGCCGGAGCAGGCCGCTGCCCAGGCTCCATCCAACGGTCCGGCCAGTCCCGACCAGTTGAAGGAAGTCACCGACATCCTCCGCGCCTGCCAGATCAAACCGGATGAAGCTGACGCGTTCATCCGGAAAATCCTCCACGACCAGACGGTCACGAGCGTGAGCCTCACGGCAGTGCAGGCACAAACATTCATCAACGAATACCACAAGCACATGCAGCAGCAAGGAGCGGCACAATGAAATACGACCCGAAGAAACTCACCTACGGCGACGCGCTCAGAATCTCGACAGCCAACATGACAGTCACCGCCGAAGTCGGAGGCGTACTGCATGTCACCGGCAAGCTGAAGCACCTCGACATGGACGACGCGCTCGCCTGTGACGATCCTGCGCTCCGTGATCTCATGGCATTGTCGCTTATCATCTCGGACGACGAGCATTTCGTCGTCCGAGATGATAAGGGAATCCTATGCCCGGCCATCAGATTCGACCATGACCTGAACGTCACCTGGAACACGATCATCTCCATCGAAGAGAATCCCGACGACGGCGAGGAGCTGGACTTCGCGGGCTGGAAGGCAAAGCTCGTCAATGACGAGACCCCCACCGCCGACGTGGACAAGCCAACCACCGACACCCAAGCGGAGGAGTGGGAGAAGCAGCTGCCCAAGGCCAACGGATTCTACAAGGCCGCGACCGGCAGCGTATGGCTCCACGCGGGCGACACTTGGACGCCCATCCTGAACCATCACGGCAACGTTCCGCCGAACGCCTTGCAGCAGACCACCGAGGCATTCGCCGTCAGCAGCGGCAATTCGAAACGATTCCCGTTCGAACGCCTCTGCGAGAAGAAACTGCCGACCCGTCCGGGCTTCTACCGCAACAAGGACAAGACGAACCTGTACTACCTCGACAGTTGCGGCGTGTGGAAGCTCATCGCCTGCATGGGACCGGACTTCGGCTCGCATTCGTTGAAGGACCCATGGGAATCGCGGTTCATTCCGGTGTTGATCGGCGAGGTCATGTCCGAGAGACACGTCCGAAACGACATGCCTCTCCACTACTGCACGCTCGGTCTCAAACAACCGAAGGAAGCGGACTGCGGAGGCGAACTTTGAACATCACCAGACGAGCCGGATGCACGTGCGCATACTGCGTGCGTCACGATCCAGTCAAGACGGGGACTCATCCCATACTGCCGTAAATGCGGCAAAAGCACTTGCGCCGCAGCACGAAGCCACATGATTATGTGCAACGTCGAAGCGGCCAACAGACACAAGACGGCCGACTGTCTCAAAAACATGAAAGCCAAAGACCAGCAAGGATGGGTCGGACTCGAAACCCATCCACGACACGACAAGGAGAACAAGCAATGAGCACTCCGACCATCATCCTCGTGGGACGAATCGTCAAAATCAAAAAGGACGGCAACCTGTTCAATGCCGGAACCACGAAGAACGGCAAGAACTACATCCAGTTCCGCATCCTCTGCTCCAACAGGGTCAAGAACCAGGACGGCTCATGGGGTTACGGCGCATCCTGCTCACGTACCTGCGAAGCATGGAACGATCTCGCCACGCACATCCAGAACAGCATCAAGGAAGGCGACGAGTACATCGTCATCGGCAACGAATCCGATGAGCGTTTCGATGATTCGTCCGGCGTCACCCACTACACGCAGAAGGTCAACGTCCGCGAGATCGGTCCGAGTCTCCGATGGGGCACCGCCCAACTGGTGAATGCAAGCCAGCAGTACGGCCAACGCCAGGCCGCATCCGCTCCCGCTCCCGCCATGCCGCAGCAGGCAGGCCCCGACCCGTGGGGTGGCAGCGGATTCGACGGATTCGGACAGCCAGCAGGAGAACCGGCGTTCTGATGCCACGCAACCGACAGTCGGCCAAAAAAGCCGGAACGGCAATGGAAACGGCGGTGGAACACTACCTGCAATGGGCGTTGAACGACCAACGCATCATCCGCCGCCGTCTCCACGGCAGCAACGACGAAGGCGACATCGCGAACATCTTCTTCCACGGGCAGCCGGTATGCGTGGAAGTCAAGAACACCAAACGCCTCGACGCCACGAAACACTACAACGAGGCGGCTGAGGAGGCCGGAAACCTTGACAGCCCCTACCCGTGGGTCGTGCAGAAGAAGCCACGCGTCGGCCTGTCCACACTCGAACGAATCGGCCAACAGCTCGCATACACGGATTCGGAAACCTACCACACCATGTGCGCGTTGTCCGGACGGTTCACTGAAAAATTCGACATCGACCTCATCGGGCGGAGCGGACAATACGTCTGCATCACCTTGGAGAACCTAGCCCTCATCCTCAACGACGGACTGCCACTCGGACCGGAAGGACAATCATGACCGCGATAGTCGCCATATGCGCCATCATCGACAGTGCCATCGGATTCGTCATCATGCTCTGCTCGTTGAACCCCATCGACCGTAACAGGCCGTCAGGCGACTGGATGTGGATATTGGGCATGACCCTGGTGGAGGGCGGTTCGATAGCCATCCTCACCGACATCGGGATAGGACTCATGACATGACGGGAGAATCTGAAGTGAGGGACGGCTACACCCGCCTCGACAACGGATTCTGGGCCGACGCGAGGATATGCAGACTCCGCGACGAAATGCCAAGAGCGGCGCTCATCTACGTCATGGCATTGAGCTGGTGCAGCTGCAACCTCACGGATGGAGACATCGACACCGACCAGCTGACGTACACGCTTGGCGCATCCGAACAGGAGATCGAAACGCTCATCGACCTCGGCCTGTTCCAACAGACCATCACCGGCGTGCGCATCAACGAATACCAGTCGAACGGGAACCACACCAGAAAAGAACTGGCCGACCGGACGGCCCGCAACACGGCACGCAAACGCCGAAGCCGCGCACGACAGGAATCCGACGGCAAGTATTCCGCCGATTTCGAAACCTTCTGGAAAGCGTATCCACGACACGTTGACAAGCGTCCCGCCTGGAAAGCATGGAAGAACGCCATCCAAGACACGGGCGCGGACACCATCATCAACAGCGCCCGAGCCTATGCCAGACAGGTCGAGATCGAAGGAACCGAACCCAAATACGTCAAATACGCGGCCACATGGCTCAACGCGGCGGGGTGGGAAAACGAATACGACATCCGACCAACCCTCACCCTCCGCACCAATCCGACCATGATGAGCCGCAACGAATCGAACCGTATGGCGAACCTCAACAGGGCATGGCAGTACATGAGCGACGAGGAACGCCAACGGGCGATGGGAGGAACAGGATGATAACCAAAGGAGAGGCCGCGATGCTGCTGACCACGATCAACGCGCATCACGGCAACGCCCAATGGGACGACCTGCAATTGGACGAGTTCTACCGCGAACTCGACAAGCGCAACAACATCCAAGACATGCTGACGGCGGTCGTGAGATTCTATGCGACCAAATCGGACAAGTGGATGCGTGCTGCCGACATCAACATCCTCTGCAAGAAAATTCGCGCAAGCCGGATTCCCGACGAGAACACCATCCAGCAGCTCGCCGCCAAGCATCACGTCACGGCGGACGACTATTGGGAGTTCAAACGTCGCATCATCTTCGGCACCGCGCGGGAAGCCCAAGAGTTGGACGAAGCCGTCAGCGAGGCCCTCGAACAGGCCGACCGTCCGCAAATCGCATCCAAACCCATCGCACGCCAGCCAACCGTGGCCGACGATCTGGGAGACCTGTTCAAAACACCATGAGCAAATGGAAGGAAACCAACAAGTACGGCATCCGTGAAAGCAAAGCCGCCTACCGGCGTCACATGCGGCGGATGGACAAGGAAGCCGAAATCCTCAAGGAACTCGAACCACAGCCTCCCACGCATGTGGACCTGACCGGACTGGAAACCTATATCCAACGATTACGTGAATCCAAGGAGCCAACAATGGACGACAATTATCTCATCTGGTTCGATGTCGAAACCAGCGGACTCGACCCAATGTCCGACAATCTACTGGAAGTCGAAGCCAGAATCACCGACATGAAGGGCCTTCAGGTGCCATTCGCCGACGACCCCCTGATATTCCATAGGGTCATCCGTTTCGATGACAACACGCCAATCCGCGCGTTCAACAGCACGACCATCGACATGCATTCCAGAAACGGACTCATCAGCGAATGCATGAACGCGGAAGACACGCTCAAAAACGTGGACAAGCAGATGGCCGTCTGGCTCATCGACACGGGCCTCGACCCCGGTCTCATGCATCCAGCCGGAACCAACGTCCACTTCGATATCCGATGGCTCGACGTGAACATGCCCAACACGAGCGGCATCCTCCACAAGCTCAGCCAACGGCGACTCGACCTCACCAGCTTCCGCCTCTTGGAACTCGCCCACGGCGGCGACCCATACGATCACGGACACGAAACCACGCATCGCACAACCGACTGCCTCAACCGCGACATCTCCGAATACAAAACCATCATCAACCAGCAAGGACAGTGAAAATGACTCTAGAAACCCTCGAAATCCAACCGCTCACCCCAAACGCCACAGTCACCCGCGCCCACGACGCGGACGCCGGACTCGACCTCCACTGCATCGAAGACTTCCACATCGACGGACTCGACCGCATCACGGTGGGAACCGGCATCGCGATCAACCTTCCCGAAGGCTACATGGCACGAGTCTGCCCACGTTCCGGCCTTGCCAGGAATTACGGCATCGACATCCTCGGCGGCATCATCGACGCCGGATACCGTGGCGAGATCAAAGTCATCCTGCATAACACGTCCACCAGCCGCATCAACTTCCATCGCGGCGACCGTATCGCGCAACTCGTCATCACGCCGGTGGAAACCCCCAGAATCCGCAAGGTCGTCGAATTCACCGACACGACGGAACGCGGGGGAAACGGATTCGGCTCGACCGGACGATGAACGACAGGAACCAGCCATGAAACGAAACGTCTACACCATCCACGGACAACGATTACGAAACACACAAGCGTCAATGCTTGTCCACATCGTCGAAACGCATCGAATGCCATCACCCGCGTTCTATGCGAAACCGTTGGCCACGTTGGGTTCCCTCATCGACAGGAATCTCATCATCCCCCTCGCGGACGGCACCTACAAGCCGACCAAGCAAGGCATCGAGACCGCCGACGCGATCAAACGATTAGACAAGGAAGAGCCAATACGACGGACAAACACCGTCGAACATGGCATCAACCGAAACTTCAACAAGTACTGGAACGACTACTACTCGCATCCACGCACATACGAATACCACCCGACATTGGAAACCATCTGCGAAAGGAACCGATGATGCAGACACTCAGCCCGAAACAGCAGGAAATGCTCACTGACGTGAGCAACATGCAGGGCCAATATCAGGCCGTCGATAACCAGACCGGCAGGGCACTGCTCCGCAAGAAACTCATCCGCCAAGTGAACGACCGGTTCGAGACGACCAAGGAAGGCGAACGACTGCACATGGAAATCGTGAATCAGGCATTCGAGAAAGCAAAGATGGTGCTAAATGACTGACAACATAAATCCAAGCCACTATAAGGACGGCCCATTCGAATGCATCGAACTATCCAGACTGCTTAGTTCCGACTGGGGCCAAGCCGTCCAGTACTGCTTCAGATGGCAGCACAAGAACGGTCTGGAAGACCTCAAGAAGGCGCTCTGGTTCATCAATGACGCAATCACGCATAATGTGCCGTTCTTCGCCGCGTGCTGCAAACGGAACGCCGACATTCTCGAAGCTCAGGCAATCAGGCTTCTTGGCATCCTACAGGCCGAGAACTGGGCTGATCTCGAACAGTTCTGGCGGAACCTCAAGTGGGGAGACCGCGTGGACGTGCTCGAAGCCCTCACCGAAAAGATCAATGAAATCGAAAAGGAAGGAAAGTAATCATGGAACATATCGTGCAGTTCGCCATCGGCATTGACGACAAGGCCATCCAGAACCGTATCGAGGAATACGCCTACAGGGATGTGCTCGACAAGCTTACCAAAGAAGCCACGGACACTGTTTTCGCGCACACGAACGCGTATTCGCGGGAAAACATGTGGAAGACCGTGCTGGTTGTCGCTTTGCAACGCTTCCTCGAAGAACGCAAGGACGAGATCATCGACAAGGCCGCGAACATGCTCGCCGACCGGTTCCAACGGACGAAGAAGTATCGGGAAGCCATGGGAGACACCATCGCAAAGGACGGTGAGTGATGAACAGCTTGGACAAGGCCGAGAAAATTATGATTGCCGCACTGGTGATCTCAGTCGTCTCAATGCTCTTCCTGGTGGGATTAAGCATCTACTCGTACTGGTATACAGCCACGCATCACGATTACGGGATGAAGACGGTCAGGACCGGCGACGTGACATGGGTCTGTCTGACCGACCATGGCACGACCATCGGCTGCGACACAGTGGAGGAATACCAGTGAACGGCATGGGCACGTCGCATACAAGCATCTGGACCGGCTACATCATCTGGCCGAAGGGTGACATGAGATTGCACACATGCCGAGTGTACAAGACGCTTCAAGAGGCATCGGATACAGCACAGGAGAGCGCCGACTTCCACCACAGGCCGTACGAGGTGCGCACGGCCTATGAGACTCCGCAGCGAATCATTAAAACCTTCGAACCAAGGAGACGGTAATGAGCGGAAAAGTGCGAGTCGGCACGAACAAGTTGACGTTCACCGTGAGCGCGTTCGATTATCCAAGGGAAGATTTTGCGACTGCTGTCGTGGATGTTCCAGTTTACGCGAAGTCCGACAACGTTCTCACGGACCAGCGATCAATGTCGGTCGAAGCCGTTATGCCGGAAGATTTCAACGAGAAGGTAAGGCACGCATTGCAAGTGTTCGCCGACACGTTGGAAGCGTCATTCAAGGAGGAGTCCACGAATGTTCAACAGAAAGCATAGGAAAGTCCGATACGTCACATGCCCATACTGCGGTAGAAACCCAGTTCGCATAGAAGGATGCAGCAAGAACCGGATCGTCATGCATTACGAGTGTCCAAACAATCATCTGACCACCGGCGACACGCCATATCCGAGCCGAGCATTGGACCTTTGGCTTCTCGCAGTAGGCAAGGTGCTGAAAGTCGATGACGTGATATGCGACTACTTCGCCAAACAGCAAAAGAAGGAGACGGGACGATGACCGAGCATGAGGAATACTGCGTGAGCATCCGCGAATCCTACATGATGGCCGGCAACACGCTAGGAGGATACACGGTGACGTTATGGAAGTGGAACCATCTCGACGAAACATGGTGGTTTGCGGCCATATGCGACTACCTGTTCGCGGACTACAACGGCAACCACAAGAAGGCGTTACGGCAGGCGAGACGGGACGCTAGAAAACTCGCCGGAATCTTCGACTGCACTAACTATGACACCACCAAGGAAGGAATGTGGCAATGAGCGACGTGCATGAATCATTGACGGACTGGCGGACACTGCCCGTGAACATGCTCGCCGGGCATAGGGCGATAGTCCAACTCGACGAGGGCACGATCATCGACGGCTATTTGAGATATGTGCCGTCGAAACTTCGCAAGGAACTACGAGGCGCGACAGAAGGAATCCGCGAATCATTGACGGTCGAAGGCGTGTATCAGCCGGTAATCGTCAGCGTGAATGCCGGTGAGAAGCATCTGGCCAATGGAGTGAAAGCCGTGAACATACTCAAGGAGATGAGCGCATGAGAAACGCATCCCACACAGACCACGAACCGACCGGCTTGCAAGGGGATATGAAATGAGCGTGCTATACCACGGTGGAGTTCCAGACCTGAAACCCGGCGACATCATCGAACCGGGACACAGTCGAGACAATTACGACGATTGCCCCATCTGCCGCGCCAGACGCGAAAAAGGCGCGTCGGCCATCGAAGGCACCGGCCACCCGGAACAGGTGTACTGCACCAGATACCGCGACTACGCCGCATTCTACGCGTCAATGTACGGCAAAGGCGACGTGTATCAAGTGCGTCCGGTCGGAGAACTCGAAGCCTCCATCGACGAGGATTTCGACGGCTGCTACCGATGCGACAGGCTGGTGGTTGTCAGGGCCGTCGAAAGACACGTCACCCTCACTCCGAAACGTCGCCGGAAGGTCATCCGGCTCATGCAGCGTTTGGAGGGTGGCATATGCCTGAACCCGCTGCCACGAAACGCCACCCCGGAAATGATCGAACGTTGGGCGGCACGAGAATACGCCGACATGCGGCACATCATGCGCGAAGCCGAAAGGAGCATCAAATGAGCATAAGAGTGGGAACAACCTACTTGGCGATATGCGACTATCCGGGCTGTTACCTGGGGTACGAATTCTGGGAATTAACCGAGGAACACGCAATCGAAACCGTTATCGACGATGAAGAATGGCTGTGCCTGTTCACCGGTGATAATGAGCCGAGATTCTTCTGCCCCCTGCACTTGCGATACAGGCCAGACTCCTCGCCGGATGGCTCGCCGACAGTCCTTTTCGATTCAGACAGACCAACAACACAACCAACCTTGCGCGCTCTAAACAAGTACTACGAGGATATGAGCACACCGCAACCACTGCCGAAACTGGAATGCGAGTACACCATACTAGCGGTTCTCACAAGCGAGGACGCGAAATGAGTCTTACCGAAGTCTGCTGGAACATTTCAAGCGTTTTCATCGTCATCGTCTTGGGTGTGATGGCGGTATTGGCGATGCTGACACTGTTTGCGATAGTGGCGGCGATATCCACTTCCAATCCACAAGGCAAGGAGGAACACCATGGTAACGAACGTGAGTGAAAAAGACAAAGCATTGCAGGAAGTCATCGACTGGTGCGAGCAGCGTGAGATCGAAGGTCTGCGGCTTGCAAACGCTCTTCTGATGCAGCGTGACATGGCCGCATACGGTGTCGTGAAGGGACAAATCAACGCATACGAAAAGACAGCCAACCACTGCCGTTCCATGCTCGGCTATTCCGGCTCCATGCCGTCCGAGGTGCCGAATCAAAGCGAGGATGCGAAAAAATGAAATGGAAACCAGATTGGACGGACATCGCCGAAAACCTGCTGATCGGACTGCTGGCGGTGGCCGCGGCCGCAATATTCATTGTCTTCTGCGTTTGCGTATGGAAAGACGTGACAACCGAAAGAACCATCATCATGCGCGACGGAAGCCAATCATACGCCTGCTCGATCAGCGACATAAGCCCGACCCCATACGACTGCAAGCCAATCGAGGACACGGAGGAATAATCATGTGGTTCAAACGCAAACACAGCGAATACGGGTGTCCCATGTGCGGCAGACTACCCGTCCTCGCGGAGGGGGAAACAGAAAAATACCATGAAACCCTCAAAGCCGTGAAAACAATAACCATATACCGGCTCCAATGCCCATGTGGTCATATCTCTACTAGCTGGTTCAGCTACCCTGATGACGCGAGCAGACAGTGGAAACAACTAGTAGACGAATACAAGAAGAAGGATACGAAATGAGCGCGTACCAACCTGTTCTTGACCCTGCTTGCGGCGGGCGAATGTTCTGGTTCGACAAGTCAGACAGCCGTGTGCTCTTCGGTGACGTGCGCGACGAAAGTTGGGAACTATGTGACGGACGCAGATTCGAAGTCAAGCCGGACATGCTGATGGACTACCGCGATCTGCCATTCCCTGACGAGACGTTCCGCATGGTCGTGCTCGACCCACCGCACCTGCGCAATGCGGGAGAAACGAGCTACATGGCGCAGAAATACGGATGTCTCGACCAAGAGACATGGCAAACCGACATCAAGACCATGTTCGCCGAATGTTTCCGTGTCCTGAAAGAGCATGGCGTGCTGATTTTCAAATGGAATGAGACACAGATACCCGTCTCTCAGATACTCAAGCTCACCGACCATAAGCCACTCTTCGGCAACAAACAGCCGAATCGCACCGGAACACATTGGATCGTCTTCATTAAGGAGGACACGAAATGAGCAGTCAATACAAGGTTTGCGCGCTGTATTGGAGTTACAGCGACGGCTACTATTACTTAAAACACCAGGGGGTGCTTGAAGATTTACTGAACGATGGTTGGGAGATTTCACGGGTGGATGCCATATCGCCAACGAATTTTCCAGCTGGCGCATTCGGTGCCACGAACGTCTACGTTCTCGAAAAGCAAAGCGAGGAAAAGCAAAGCGAGGACACGAAAAAGAGCAGTGTGTCAGGATTCCTCCCGCATGACATGGGTCTACGTGTGGAACTCGATACGAACGAAACATACTACCTGAAAAGCGGATGGGAAAAACGCGGGGACGGTATCTACGGGCTTGCTGTGAGTTATACGGATGGTTCCGACATCGTATCCGTTTCGCGGCCTGACAAGCCTGTTCCCATCGCAATCATGAATAGCCACGTGAGGCTGGCAGTTTCATTCGATGAACATGGAACCGAAACAACCAAGTAAAACGAGGACACGAACATGAAGGAGACAAACCGATGAACGACGATAAGCAGCATGCGGTGTGGCGTGAAAGCATCGAAAAATACGGCAAGGAGATGCAAAGCATCGTCTGCATGGAGGAATGTTCCGAACTCATCCAAGCCGTCAGCAAGCGTCTACGCGGCAAACCCGATGCCACCGACAATCTTGCGGAGGAAATGGCCGACGTGACCATCTGCCTGTACCTGCTCCAAGAAATGTACGGCATCACCGACGCGCAGTTAAATGAATGGATCACACGCAAGACGGCAAGGCAATCCAAGCGGATGCAAGCCGATGACCAATTCATGGAAGGCGATGTCAAACTGTACGAAGAACACTTGGAGAAGGAATACGAGTGAGCCTACGGAAACAGGTCCTCCACTACGCGGACCTCGACTACGACGCGGACGAGATAAGCCGCCTACTGCACGTGGACAGGAGGCTCGTACTCCAAATCGAAGCCCACCGCAACGACCCCGAACCAGCCACGTCAACGGAAGGCGAACAGCCAACGCTAATCTGACACACACACTATACTAGACAAGTCGCCCAACGGTTGCAAACAAAGGGTTGAGGCAACAAGACCAAACACACCCAAAACGCAACCAAGGAGCCAACACTTGACGCAAACCACATGCGCGACATGCTGGAAAACAACCGACGACAAGCATATCCTCTGCACATCCTGCGAAACCCAACTCCAATTCGATCTGCAATGGTTCGAAAACCACCTGCAAGACCTCGAATGGCGCACAAACCGCATGGACAAGACAGGCAACGGCGGAGGCGGCGGTCATAACGGACTCGCCACCTCCCCGGCACCATTACGCGAAACCGCGTTCGAACTCATCGAAGGCAACGGCATGGACGACATTCCAAGCCTCCGTGACATCATCAACGAATACGCGCGATGCCTGAACGTGACCGCCCCATACGACCGGAAACTCGAAACACTCATCCGCAACATCCGGCTCACCGACAAGTGGAAGACCAGCAAGGCAACACCAACCTACGCGCGAATCATCCACCGTATCCGACGCAAGGCTCAGGAACTCCTCGACTTCACCCTCGAAGACCAGATCATCATCGGCGAATGCCCGACCGACGACTGCCACCGCATCGTGAAAGTCATTCCAAACGCCACATTCGCACCGAAATGCCCCGACTGCGGTCAAGTGTATCCGGTCTCCGCCATCCGTGAGAACAGGCGACACAAACTCCTCGCCACGCACATCACCGGCACGCAGACCGAAATCCGCAGACTGCTCCTGCAATGCGGCATCATCGTCAAACCCGGCACCATGCGCAGTTGGGTCAGCAGGGGAGACCTGAAACCCGTCACGCCGGTCAAAGACACGCGCAAGCAACGCTACCGGCTGTCCGACGTGTACAAGCTCGCCGTCAGAAACCCCGAAAAGGAAACGAACATTTGGATGCTCCTACAGGAGGAACAAGCATGAACATCGACCTCTCCAACCCGCCATACGCAGTCAAACTCAATGATCTCGGATTCGCATACTCGCACACCGACCGTGAGAAAGGCATCATCGTCTACACTCACGCCGACCCCAGATTGGTCGGCTCCAAATGGGTTGACCATTGGAACGACATGGAATGCATCATCGACTTCGAAGATGAGAACTGCATGAAACCATTTTCATTCACATTCAAGAACCTTAGAAACGGCGTCAGCAAAACCATTCAGGCAAGCAATCTCGCCCTAGTGGAAGAAGTCATCCGATGACCGCCACTATCAGCATCACCGACAAGGGCAAGACCATCACCTACCACGCGCATCACATGCGAGACCAAATCGAACCAGTCAAACAGTACGGCATGTTCGGAGAACGATTGTCCGCCCGAAAGAAACTACACGTTCTCACCTTCTACACGGAGGATTGAATTGAAAGTCAGCATCAAATGCTCGCCAATCCTACTGCTATTGTCCGGCGTGCTGGCACTCCTGAAAATCATGGGACAATTCCCATACTCATGGATATGGGTGATCGCACCCATTTGGATACCACTACTCGCACTGGCCGGTATCACAATCATCCTGATAATCGCTTGGATTATCGGCGTCATAGGCGTACTCATTCTCGAAAAGTTCGGAGACTAATTGCAGACCAGCGGCAACACCAGCAACGGGGATGTGGCGTGCGTCATCGACACGACACAGGACAACACCACCAAGGAGGCACAATGAAAGCACTCGACTTCACCAAGAAGAAAAGCAAACTGGTAGACAAGCTGGTAAAACTCGGATTCCATTATCAAAGCACCGACAAGGAGCCAGCTAGTCTGCGAGGACCCTCACGACTGATAACCACATGGGCGAACGTCATGAATGGCGTGACCCTGCAAATCATCGATGCGTATGACGAACGCCATGGCGAAAACTACGAACTGATTACAACGAAGCGCAAATACGTCAGGATAACGGATGATTGCACTAACATAAGCGCCACCATGTCGGTCGAAGAGTTCATGGAATTGGAACAGATCACGAACAGCAACGGCAGCACATTCCCACGCCCGGAAACATCCAACGAAACGGTTCCCAACGAGAACTAGGGGATACGTGGAATGAGTGAGACAATCAAAGCCAAAAATCTGAATTACACGCACTTAGGAAGGGATATAACCGTCATCAGCAACGTCAACACGGTCTCCTTGTCGGGCGAACTAGTCGAGTTCACGATGTGGAAGGTTGGGCTGGCGACGTTCATAGAAGCAAAAATCATTCCACGTTCACTCACCGCAGTCACCGTGCAAATACCAGCGGAGACGACAATCATCGTCAGTGAAGATGTCTGGAAGAACAATGAGCAAGATCAAATGAGATCAGCGTCGGATTGGACGCATGGTGTTTCGAGCCGGTCAACGAAGCCGGATTGTGGACAGCTACGCACTGTGGTGAGCGTAGTTGAGTGATCTACAATGGCACACGAATGGGGGGCGGATTCAAAAACCGCCCCCCACTATTTTTCTCGGTCAACAGCTCCTTTGGATTTCAAATCATCCATTATTCAAGAATCTCTGCAATCCATCGCCAGCCTTGCCATTCAGCCCGCGACGGGACATGTCGTAATAGTCGAGCATCTGCGGACTGTTCCACCCGCCTGCGGCCATGATGTCCCTGTCCGGCACTCCAGCGTCGCGGGAGAGCGTGCAAAACGTTCGCCGCAGCGAGTGCGGCGAGATTCCAGGCACGCCGACCCGCAATGCCACGGACGATACGATGCCCACGGCGGTCTGCTGTCGCAGACGCGCGCCGGAATCCTCACGGAACACCGCACCATGCCTACGTCCGCCGATGAGTCGTGCGAGAGCCTTGGACGCCTCGGAGGGAATGGCCACACGCTGAGACCAGTCGCCCTTGCGGTCGAACCGCACCCACGGACGCCCGTCATCCAGATGACAGTCTTCGACATCCAACCCAAGCGCCTCGCTAACCCTCGCACCGGTCAACAGCAGCAGACTGCACAGGGCATCCGTCCGCGCACCCATACCACGCGCTTCGTCCAGAAAAAGCCTAGCCTGCTCGCGGGTGAGGTACGTGCCATCCGAATGACCGTACAGTTTCGGCCTACGCACATGCTCGCCCGGATCGCAGTCGATATACCCCTCCTCGCAGAGATAGCGGTAGAGGCAGCAAACGACGCTCAGATTCCTGCACACCGTGTTTTTCGCCGCTGGCCGCATGCCGTCGCCATAGGCGGCGAACACCTCGATATGAGTGCGCTTCGCCCGCAGCATGTCGATGCCGTTATCCGCACACCAGCGGAGCCATCGCGATACGACGCTCCGATACTGCGCCCTTGTACCCGGCGTCAGGCCGGCGAGAAAACCGGCGATCATGTCGCTCACCGTTTCCATATGCGCACCGTCTCCTTGCAGATCAAGGGCTTGTCGGACGGGCCTTTGACGAATGGCGGTATCCACTGCCTGCGCCTCAGCGAATGATTCGGACCATACACCTGATCCCTCCAGAAGCCGCGCACGATGAAACGATGCGAATACTCACGTCGCACCCGCTCGTCATCATCGGCGCTTCCGCCAGGACGATGCAGGTTCTCGCGCAGCACCAGCATCTTGACCTTGCGTATTTCGTGGTCGAAACGCTGCGGCAGGGGATGCGCCATATCGGGTTTCGCTGGTTTTGCCTCGCAGATATGCGGTTCCGCGCTCAACGCCCACACCGCGTGCAGCAGGCCGCAGAGCCACTGGAAGCTCCCGTCGTTCTCGCGGACGACGGGAGGGGCGAGCGAGACGATGGGGAGGCCGAATGAATCGGCGTGCATCTCCTTGATCCCCACGGGATTGTCGGTAAACACCGATATCTTGACGCTCTCGCGCCCCGCATCCTGCCATAGGATCGCGGCTACGCGAGTTTCGCCGAACCCGTCGTTATCGAGGTGGAATGAGATGTGCTGCACGTCGCCCTCGAAAAATATCATCCCGCATTGCGCCGGCGGATCGGGTTCCGGAAAATCTCCGGCCTGCACGGTGTCCTCGGCCAGACGCGTCATATCTCGGCTGACCCACCACAATTGCGCGGTTCTGATCTGATCGGTCATGCTCCAGGCGTTGGCCATCATAGCCTCGTATTGAGTTTGCGAGCCGAGTTTCCTAAGCCTGTATTGGGCGAAGTCGGCGAGTTTGTCGCGGATGAGCGGAAGGTGTGATGGGATGAGGCGAAGTCGCTTGTTTTTTCCGCGCGTCATGTCAGGCCTCGACTAGCGTGTAACGGTCTCCGGTCTTCTCGTCGAAGTCGCCGAGCTTAAAACCATATTCCGCAAGCTTCGCGTTTGCCGCGGCCTCCCATTCTTCTTCGTCTGCGCCGTACACGTCTTCGATTTTGTCGGCGTCGTGGTCGAGGGCTCCGTCTTCCGGGTCGGTATACCACTGGTAGTCGAAACCCCTCCAGATGCCCTTGCCGGTATTCGCGTCGGCAAGGAGGAGAACGTCAAATGCGTCACTCTGGTAGATTGCGATTGGTTTGATGGAGATGTTCTCGTTGGTGTTGATGTCGATTGCGGTGGTCATTTTGTTTGTCCTTTCTTTTGCTGACATGATTGGCGCAAGTCCAGTTCGCAGGAATCCCGTGGATTCAACCACGGGAGCGTCAAGAAGTTTGGGTGGGTTAGGCCACTTCTATCCAACTGCATCGATCTGCTGCCGGAGTTCCTCTATCTCATTGGAAAGGATGGCGAGAAATTCCCGGTATTCGTCGAGTTCGACCGCCATATCGATGGATTCGGCCTCCAGGAAGAACCGGCAGTCACCATCGTCGGTGAATGTTAGATCAGGAAAGTCGAACCATTGCCAGGCGCAATCGTCCGGGTCGCCATGCCACCCGTTTTCGGTTTTGGTCAGCGTGTAGTGTTCCGTACCTCTGTAGTTGTTGTTCATGGTGCACTCCTTTTTAGTCCATGTTGATTCGTTACTTTTCAGCAAAAACGCTAAGAGAAAACGTTGAAAACAAAGGGCGCAGCACCACCGCCACGCCCCGAAACTAAACAAACAGACTGAATGAATCAGACGCCCGCACGCCTAAGTGCGGCAGCCTCAGCCTTGAAGAACGCCGCGAAAGCGTCGCCGATGGACGCATAAAACACGCCATCAACCCACCAGCCGTCATAACCTTTGGAATCATACCCACGCAGCTCTGCAAGCTCAGCGCGCATAAGCGGCAACGCCTCACGACGCGACACCGCGCTACGATGCCAATTATTGTCGAAATGATCCGCAGCAACCCAAGCGTCGCGTTCCTTACGCGAGTCAAAAGACAACAGGCTGCAATACGGCTCACCCTCAAAATTGGTAATGCCGACACCAAACTGCCAATACCCGGCATAAAAATGGATACTCATAACACACACTCCATTCCAGCCCACTTGCTAAAATGAGAGGGCTTAGTTAGTTAGATTGGTAATAATTACTGAGCAATCGAGCCGGATAGCTGCAACTATCCGGCTCAACTTATTCGTGAGCGGGCATGGCCGTAAAGACACATGCCCGCCCTAGCGGATTACTTAGAATCCGCAGAAGATTCAGAGTCAGAATCATCTTCCAAAAGTTTGCGAGGATTAGCGACACGCAAGACCGAACAGAATTTAAGCGCATTACCAAGTGTCATATTGGAAACGTCATTAGTGCCACTTTCATACGCTGCTATGCGAGATTGGGACATTCCGACTTTGTCAGCCAGCTGTTGTTGTGTCATGCCGCGCTTCAGTCTGAGTTTCCTCATGCCCATGTCAGTATCCTTCCGTAAGAAAATCCACAGGGTCGCATTGCAACGCCTCAGACAATCGTAACGCCGTCCGCAAATACATTTGCGAAACAGGACGACCATTCGTCTCAAAACGGGAGATGGATGGACGTGCGATGCCACTCAATCCAGCCAGCTCCACCTGCGTCAATTTACGTGCCTTGCGAATGTTCTTCAATCCGACGACGCCAGCGGACACGCCGCCACGCCACACATGCTCATCTGGATACAGGTCCAACACGTTGCAATGCAACGCCTGCGCCAGCTTCGCAGCCGTACCAAGATACATGTTCCGCGCCTCGTCCGCATGGTTCTCATACACCCACAGGCGCGTGAAATCCACGCCCGTAAGCGAATCCAACTGCTGCAACGTCAGCCCGGAACGCTCGCGCAGCGCACGCAAACCCACGTCAGTCTTCCTCGACCTCGCTCGAAACGATTGTCACGGGGTCGTTCAACAGCACGAACCACGAGACCAGCATGTCCTCGGACAGGGAGTCCGCATACTCGCCAACCTTGTCGCTGAACCTGTCGAAATTCTCCTGCGTGGCATCATCATCGTCGGCGAGACGCTTCGCTTCGTCGCCCAACGATTCGGATGGGATAAGATACTCGCTGCACTCCGTCCCCGCCAGACGGTCCAAATAGCCGTCCACGCAACGTCTACGCAGTTCGTCCACCGGAAACTCAAGCCACACGGTGCCCGTCTCATCCCACTTATGACCATGCCTCTTCGTGAATTTCACCGTACGCATGACAACACTCCTTCAAAACGATTCGTCTCTTACTTTAACATCGGCGGCAAGCGAACCGGCCGCCGATGACATCAATCAATCCAATCCGTATCCCAGTCCAACATGTCCATTGGAATCATGCAGCCACCGGAACACTGGACGTACAGCCAGGTCGAATAGCCCATGCGAGCCGCCCTCACGCCACGGAACCATTCGCCAAGCCACTCGCACAGGAGCGACGGCAGCGAACGACGACGCCAGAACGACCTGCCGGACGCATAATCGAACCCATCGTATTCGGCGATAGGGGAGAAGAAGCCATGTTTGCTCACTGTTTTTCCTCCTTGGTCCAAGGGATAATCTGATGCAACAGGTACGCCGCCGTCGTCAACTGGTCGTAGGCGGCCAGCACGTAAGCCGAATCGGGAGCGTTCCCGCTCCCAAGATTCGACAGCAATCTGACGGCCTCCAACGACTTGCCGACCACATTCGCGCACACGTCGGAATCATGGGCGTCCATCACACATGCCCCTCGTCATCGGCTTGCGTCCAGAACACATAATCAAGGTCATATTCACGAGACTTCTCGAATTGTTCCCCAATCTCAATCGGCGTCAGACCAGAAAGCACTTCAGAAGTGAACTCACAATAATCATCGGAACGAGTATTGTCGTGCAGCATGAACACCTGCTCACACCATTCAGGGAACGCTGACCAGAACTTACACCACGAATCCTCGGAAACATATTTGGCGAAATCATTGACGCGATAGACACCCTCATAAGGTTCAAACTCACGCTGGTAGAACGGTTGCAGACCCTCGTTTGCCATGCGTTCAATATCGCAAACGACAGCCTCGCCGATCGGCTTGTCCAATGGCATTGCCTTCAGCTCGTCAACGGTAATCATCATTCTTTCCTTTCAATCGATACGAAACTCTTCGCCATACTTGACGCAGTGGGCATCCAAATAGGCGTCGAAAAACTCCTGCTCGGAACACGGCGCGAGATTCGCGTGCAACAGCTCCCGCAACTCGTCATCCATGAGATTCACAGCGGCCTCATAAGACACGGGACGCCCATCCCGATCAATAACAACACTCATCGTTCTTTCCTTTCGCTCAGCAGCAGAACTCGTCAGTGAGTTCCACCAGTCTTTTCAACGACGTCCGCATGAGACGCGAACGACAGCCGACACCGGCCAGTTCCAGCCGGTTCACCATCGCCACGCGCACGGCCTCTCCGCTACCGACAGTGCAACGCGTCAGAAACCGGCCATCGGCACGCAGAACCGCATCCCGATACGCCTCCGCATCGGCCTGAGACCTGTGACGGCGCACGCGGATTGCGCCACCCACATATTCCGCAGTCCATAGGCACGCCATGTCAGTCAACCTCACGCGCGTAATCGCGCAAGCATTGAGCCTTACTAGTGGCCTTAAGTCCAGCCTGCTTGAAGAACTCACGGATATGACGCCACGTCGTGTTAGACCAATCAGCCGGGTCTTCATTAAGCCACCGGATAGAATCAACGTCACCGTCCGCTGTGGAATGCACGGTGACAATCGACGTGAGATATGAACGCAACGTAGCCGTCACGCCACCCCTTCCATCAGTGGAGACAATGACGGACGCCTTATTGTAAAACGACTGCTGCGGGCTGAACCTCGGCTCCAATTCAAACTCGCCATTATCAAACAATGAAAACGACATGATATACTTTCCTTTGCAATTAGAGGTGAATATTGATTGCATGGCCGGTCGCAGTCCTACCTGAGACCGGCACTTTCATTTCCTTGTGCCGCCCCACGACAGCACCTTGCCGCCGTCAACCAGCACGTAAGACTCGCCCATGCGATTGCCAACGGACACGGCACGCCACTCGCATATGCGCTCATAGCCGCCATCCGTACTACCGTCTTCCATGCCGCACTGGGGGATATCCGACAGCGACGTGTAGCCAGCCAAGTCGGCCTGACCATAGTCAGCCGTCGCATACGTCTCACGCCACCAATTCCATTGCTGTTCAGGCGTCCCATGAGGGTCGGCCACCGGCGTGGGATTGCACACCGGCGAACACGCCACGGTGAACGCCGCCACGCCTACGGCCAGCAGTCCAGCCAGCTTCGCACCCTTACGCATTCCGCTTACCTCCCTTGGCGGTCTCGATATAACCAGGAAGCTTTTCCACGTCGAAATACATGTCGTCAGACACCGGGTCGGCATCATCCCGCCACGCTTCAAACACGGCATCACGGTCAGCGCCATCCAACATGACGTCAGACACCTCGCCATCGAAGTAATCCCGCAGCCACGCGGCCTCACGCCGCTCGTAATCGGATTCATCCAACACCGGGTAGTAGCGCCCGTCCTTGGTAATCATGTCTATCGCATATTGGACGACGGCCTGATCCGACAGTCCGCCATACCCGTCCGTCAACTCAATCGCATAGCCGACACCGCAGAACGCGCGCGACACATAACCGTAATCGGACAGCCACCGCACGGCAGTCTCAATATTGCTTTCATCCAGCGCGCCATCGAAGTACAGCAGCCGCGAAACCTGACACGTGTAATCGTTGAACACCGTGTCGGCCACGCGGATACCCCGCACCCATTCCAGAATGTCCGGCAGCACGTCATCGAACGACGGCAGACCCGCATAGTCGATACCGTCCCACGCGTCCCGCAGTTCCTCGTACAAGTCGGCATCCTCAGCCGTATCCTTGCGAACCTCATGCACATACATTTCATTTTCCTCACTTTCAGATTGATTGATTTTCAGTAACAGAGAGTCAGAGACAGCTGCGAATACCACAGCTCCAAGTCGAGAGCCTTAAGCGCCTTGTACGCGGCCACATAGTCGCCCGAATCCATGCATTCGACAAACTGCTGCGCATAGGCGCACGTCTCAACGTCATCGGAAGACATGCATTCCAGCAAGTCGTCAAGGCTGGGCCATGCGCCCTCAGAATCCGCGATAGTGCATGCCTCATGGTTATACAGATGCCACGTCATGCCGTCGAGATTCCAGCAATCCGACCCTTTGCCGTTCAGTATGTCGCCGAACGTCTCAGGACAATCCATGAACTCGTAATCGGCAATGACACTCAGGCTTAGATTGTGCATGTCATACAAGTCAGCCAACCGTCCCCAGTCGGCTTCGGCGGAACCACCGTTGTACACGTCCCATATGCCCTTAATCTCGTCGGCCATATCCTTGTACCCGGACGACGGCACCGGACTATCATTCCCACGCATATAGGCAAGGAACTCAGGCGACGGCGCTGTGATAACGTCAAGACTGCAACCGTCCAGACCGTCCGGGAACTCGGCACCATTGTATGAATACAATTCCAATGCGCCGCCGTCCGGT
>ENA-OVFU01000333-OVFU01000333.1-human-gut-metagenome-genome-assembly--contig:-NODE-333-length-40276-cov-4.725119_pt1 | contig 40276 bp, 29 predicted proteins | sample MGYA00237764_ERZ505407 | MGnify/ENA primary metagenome ERZ505407 (study PRJEB26158, sample SAMN06016366) | human gut metagenome | biome: human gut; feature: ankylosing spondylitis patient; material...
AGCTGCATATGACTGTCCCGACAAACCTACCAGATTTTCTGCCGACAGATTCGTAAGCAGCATTGAGCCTGCAATGAAAAAACCTCCAAGTCCATTTCCGGCAAGGAAATAACCCTTTGCCGTTTTCTGGTCATCGCTATTCTTCACTATCTTTCCTGAAATAATTCCAACCAGTGCTGTGAAAAGCACAAATGTCACCAAAGTAAATACTAAATGCTCCATAAAATCCTCCAATTTAATAGAAAAAATATACATCGATTTGTTGAAACTAACTATTCACATTCAATCTCTCACATGATATACTTTTTCTGAAAATTATTTCCCACGCAACCGAAAGTACAGTAATATGTCCAGTATTCAGTCTTTCGGTCACGTGGTTTTTTTAATAATAAAGTTCCTTATTCTCTCCAAGCAATCCAGGATATGCCCCTTGTTTTATCAATGGTTCTCTATCGGGATGTGCTATTACCCACTTATTTCTTTGCAAAAGCAGTCTCTCTTCTCCTATAGCAGCTTCATCTGCCCCTCCATTATTGAGTGGTGTATTGGTTCCCCGTGGAAGAATCACAACATTCTTAAATCCAATATCTGACACCCTGCATGGTGATAGATGAAGTGTCGTCTGGTACATCTCTATTGCTGTACCCTTTTCCACAAAAAATACCTTTGCATCTTCAATACGGTATGTATTGTCTTTTATCTCCCAGGTATGCCCCAGCACCAGCATAAAGTCAGTTACCGCTATATTGATTTCGCTGCCCTTATGGTACTCAAAACCATTGTATGTGGTGTTTCTGCCATTACAGTAGCCTATCTGTATAGGCATCTCTCCATATATACGATTTTTAAAAAACTCTGCTATATGTGTACGTTCAAGCTCTTCTACTGAAGCCACATATATATTTCCTTTCTCAGGAATTACAGTATTTTGTTCCATAAATGAGATAAGTTCGTTGCAATTGATATTTGAAATCACCCTTCCGTAGGTTTCAAAACATGGATCAGTGACACTGTATATAGTCACAGAATTTTTTTCATTCAAATGTTTTAACATATTTCCCCCACTTATCTTTGCATTGCCTTGACAGCCTTTATAGTAGCGCAGAAATCTTCTTTTCCAAAGCCAAGCTCCATTGCCTTGTCATATACCTGCTTTGCAGCGTTTTCTCCTTGAAGCTTTAATCCACTCTCCTTTGCCATATTCATGCAGATATTCACATCCTTGTACATGTTTTCAATCGAAAAGGCAGTGGTGTAATCCTCATTTTTGATTGGCACATTTTTGGAATCCAGATAAAAGTTCTGTCCACCGCCATATGAGATAGCTGTAGTATAGCTTTCTATATCTATTCCATATGCCCTTGCAAGTGTCAGCGTCTCATTTACACCATTTTGAATCTGTGATACAAGCGCGTTATGGCAGATTTTCATGACCAGACCTTTTCCGTTTCCACCCATCCTGATGATATTTTCTCCCATATAGGAAAGAATCGGCATAGCCTTCTCACACGCTTTTTCATCTCCACCGACATATATTCCGAGCTTTCCTGCAATAGCAGCAGGCTTCGATTTCACAACCGGTGCGTCCACAAACTCTGCACCCGTCTTCTTTACCATTTCAGAAATCTCCACAGAAACAGATGGATCTATCGTGCTCATATCAATACAGAGCTTTGTATCATCAAGTGCCGGTAAAACCTCCTTATAAATAGCCATCGAATGCTCTGACTTTGGAACCATTGATATAATTACGTCTGATTTTTCTGCCAGCTTAAGCGAACTGCTGCAGCCGATTGCACCCTTGCTCTCCAGTAGCTCTACCTTCTCCTTTACGAAATCAAATACATATACCTCATCATCATGCTTCTTCACTATATTCTCACTCATGGACTCCCCCATGATTCCGAGTCCTACAAATCCAATTTTCATTGCTTACAAACACCTCCCTGTTTCATCTATTCTGTAACTGTATTATCCCATGCATTCTGGAATGTCTCAAGTCCCTGTCTGGTATATGCATGTTTGATACTGTCCTTGTATACTGCAAGGCCTGTTGTAACGATATCTGCTCCTGCAACCGCACAGTCTACAATCTGCTTAGGTGTACGGATAGCCGCACAGATAATCTGTGTCTTTCCCTTATATCCGTAATTGTCATAGATATCTGAAATAGCCTGAATGTACGCTTTACAATCCTCTCCATTTGCCTCTTTCCAGCCGATGAAAGGTGAAACAAAAAGCGAATTATTCTTTGCCGGCAGAATAGCCTGTGCTGGTGAGAATACGAGTGTCACATTTGTTCTGATTCCCTCTGCCTCGAGTCTTCTTGCTGCCTGAATACCGGCCTCTGTGCACGGAATCTTGATAACAAAGTTGCTGCAGATAGCTGAAATCTTTCTTGCCTCTGCTACCATCTCATCTGCATCATCAAGGTGTGGGTTGATTTCAACCGAAATAGGGAATTTCTCGTATCCCTCGATTCCTTCCGCCTTAACCCAGTCTGCCATCTCACTGATTACAGTAAGGAAAGGCTTTCCGCTTACCATTATGTGGCGTGGATTTGTTGTCACTCCATCAATACCAAATGTATGGTAGGCCTCCTTGATTTCTTCGATTTTTGCACTGTCCAGAAAATACTTCATGATTGTTTCCTCCTTAATAGTTAGTTAAATTTGTTAATTAATTGTTGTAAAAAATATAAGCCGTTATGTTTTTCTCTTGGCTTCTGTTTGTATTATATTACTATAGCATTGACTTTTCAATAGTATATAACGTTGCAAAAGCATTTTCGGCTATTTGTTTAAATTTATTAATCATTTTTTGTGCAATATGCAATAGCCATAAAAAATAAGCAGATAAAACTACTTTTTATTACAAAAAACCACCCGGAACTTTTTTTGCGTTCCGAGCGGTTTTTTAGTTAATCCTGTGATTGTACAGCTCTATCCTTATATGTCAGCTATTATTATCTACTTGCTACAGCTCTTCCTCTACCATGCTCTTCTCTCTGTTGAACGCATCATAGATACATGGAATTACTATAAGCGTAAGGATGGTTCCGTATACGAGACCTCCTATTATTGCGATTGCCATCGGCTTTATCATATCTGAGCCATCTCCGATACCTATCGCCGATGTAAACATTGCGAGTATGGTGGTCATCGCTGTCATCAGTATTGGACGAAGCCTTGTACGGCCTGCGTCTATGATTGCCTCATGCTTGCTCATGCCCTCTCTCCTGGCCTGATTGATGTAATCAATGAGCACGATTCCATTATTTACAATGAGGCCTGCCAGCATGATAAAGCCAAGCATTGATATGATTCCGAGCTCATTTCCCGTGATGAAAAGAGCTATAAAGCCTCCTGTAAACGCAAGAGGTATACAGAACATGATAATAAACGGTGAAAGCAATGACTGGAACTGCGCCACCATGATAAGATAGATAAATATCACTGCTAGCACAAGCATAAGTACAAGCTGACTCATTGACTCATTTATTGTCTCATCCTCGCCCTCCATGTCTATTGAATAGCCATCAGGAATGCTAAGTTTATCAATTTTTGATTTAATTTTATCGCTTAGTAATGTTACATTATGGTTTTCATCAACCGCACCTGATACTGTAATATATCTTGTCTGAGCATCTCGATGAATGGTACTTAGTGTCTGTTCCTGCGAAATAGTGCAGATATCACTGAGCGGAATCTCCTTTTCACTGCCATCATTATCCTTATAGGTAAATGTAAGGTTTTTAATGTCGTCCACAGTCACATCAGACTGCTCTGCAGATTGTAGGTATACCTCATAGTCCTTTATGTCGGTCGTAATGGTTGTTGCACTCTTTTGAGATGATATCTCACCGGATACGAGCTGGTATACCTGAGCCACCGTATAGCCATACTTTGCTGCTTTTTCCTTATCCACAGTTATCTTAAGCTCATTGATTGTATCTCCAAGACCGTCATCTATATCTGTCACGCCCTTTGTGTCCTTAAGGATATCTGCCACATCACCTGCAAGCTTCTGCAGCTTGTCTATATCATTACCCTTAATCCTGACAGAGAGACCACTTCCGAAAAACTCTGATGAGTCCATAGCCTGTGAAGATGCTGTTACCTTGCAGTCCAGATTCTTTGTGCGTTTTTCAATTTCATCTATTACCTTATCCGATGAAACATCCGACTTCTCATCAAGCAATATATACATGCTCACGCTGTCGCTTCCTGAGCTCATCAGGTTCATGGTCGAGCTGCCGCCTGCTGTAGCTCCTATTGTGTCTATGCCCTTTATATCAGATATTTTGTCCATGACCTTATCAGACAGCTCTGTAAGCTGCTTGAAGTCGAGCTTTTCGTCATCCTTTGCCTCTATGGTAAGTGAAATCTGATTTGACTCCATGTCCATATCCATAAATGTCATTCCCCTTGATATGCAAAGTGCGCCACTGCCGACTAAAAGCACTACTGCCGCAATAAATACCACCGGCTTAAATCTAAGACATATGCCGAGCACATTTGCATACCAATCCTTAAAACAGTCAAACCATGGATGCTTTATATCCTTCGTCTTTTTTAGCATGCCTGAAGCAATTGCCGGTACAAATGTGAGTGCCACAACAAGAGATGCCATAAGAGTAAACGCTACCGTAAGTGCCAGGTCTACAAAGAGCTGTCTCGTGATTCCATCAGTAAAAATGATTGGCGCGTACACACTTACCGTGGTAAGTGTAGAGGCAAAAATGGCTCCTGCCACCTGATTTGCACCCTCAACAGCCGCCTTCTTTACCGAATATCCCTCTCCCCTTAATCTGTAGATATTCTCGATTACTACTATTGAATTATCCACCAGCATTCCTATTCCAAGCACAAGTCCCGACATTGAAATGATATTTAAGGTGATATCCGTAAAATACATAAGCACCACTGCCACAATAACCGATAGCGGTATAGATGCTGCGATAACAAGTGTTGGCTTTATATCCTTTAAGAACAAAAGCAATACGAAAATGGCAAGTATTGCTCCCACTATCATATTCTGCATCACACTTTTTACAACCATGTCGATGTATACGCCCTGATTCATGAGCACTGTGGTGTGTAATCCGTCATTTTCCTTTTCCAGCGAATCAAGCTTGTCCAAAAGACGGTCTGTGACGTCTCCTGTAGAGTAGCCGGTCTGCTTCTCCATGGAGAGCATTATTCCGGGATTACCGTTGACTATCGCATATGTCTCATCCGAGTTGTCAGTCATCTCAACATCTGCCACATCACCGACATGAATAGGAGCTATTCCATCAAGCTTCATATCCATAAGCACCAGATTTGTTAAATCATCAATTGATTTTATCTCATCTCCCACCTGTACTATGTACTGCGTGCCATTTGAATCATTTACATAGCCTGCAGGCATATCAAAATTCTGAGCGACGAGCAGCTGCGAGAGTGAGTCAATTGTTAAAACTGCATTTAAGTTTGACTTGTCAAGCGCATCATCCTTACTCTTTTCAAGCTCCTTCTTTGAGCTGTCAAGAGATGCCGCTGCTGTTGCAAGCTGTGCTGACTGCTGTCCTATGCTTATCGAGCTTATAGCTGCCTGACTGTTTAGATTATCATAGGCATCTAAAAGTGCTGTCTCTCCTTGTGCTATCCGGTCAAGCCCGCTTTGGCACTGCTCTATACCTGTATTCACCTGAATGAGAGTCTGTGCTATCGCTGACGCTGCCGCAGGCAGATCATCTGCTGTGTTTACCTTGATTCCAAGCGTCGAGAGACCTGAAAACTGTGTTGCAATCTGCTTATTAACCTGCTCAAGTTGCGCTTTGAGTGCTGTGCCCGCTTCACCCGGTGCATTTGCGCCCTCTTTGAGTGACGGAATTGTCTTTGTATATGTATCACTATTCATGAAGTCTGAAAGAGCTGACTGAATTGTTTCAAGCTGGCTCTTCTGCTCATTTAAGCTTGAAAGTGTACTCTCTAGCTGAGTCTTCTGCTCTGCAAGCTTTGCCTTTTGCTCCTTTAGCGTATCCACTCCCGCGCTCATCTGATCCGATGCCGATGTGATTGCGTTTTGTCCGCTCTCTATCTTTGCGCTTGCATCATCCATCTGACTTTTTGCATCGTCAAATTTCTTTGAAACGGCATTATTTATTTTCTCATTGAGCGCATCTATCTTGGCCTGATTCATCGTGACCTGTATCTGCTCGGTGAGCTCACCTGTTGCAGTCACTGATGCGACTCCTTCTGTACTCTCAATTGCAGGCTTTAGTGTGTTTTCCACAAAGTCTGTGATTTCCGACTTGCTTTTCCCATCCATATCCACAGCAGTCATCATGATTGGAAGCATGTCCGGATTTATCTTCATAATGGTCGGAGTACCCACTCCATCCTTCCAGCCAGCCTTGACCTGATCTATTTTCTGCTGCATCTCTATCACTACAGAATCCATGTTGGCATTCTGCTCATACTCGCATGTCACTAGAGAATAGCTGTTATATGACATTGAGCTTACGTTTTTGATATTGGACGTAGTTGCCATAGCTGCTTCAAGCGGCGCGGTGACATCGCTCTCCACCTCCTGTGGACTTGCTCCCATATCTGTTGTCACGATAAGTGCATACTGAAAGCTCATATCCGGCAGCAGATCTGTCGTCATCCTGCCAAGCGATACAACACCGAGTACTATTACCAGCAGTACTCCTACAAGTACAGTAAAAGGCTTTTTTACACTATATCTGGATATCATCTGACCCCTCCTTCTTCTTTTCTTTGATAATGTCCTGCCTTAGTTTGATAGACAATGTGATTACTGCGATTTTCACAATAAATTTAATTCGCTGTTATACTTTTATTATACAATGTGGCGGATTGCAACTCAATTGGTTTATACTTTTTTAAGAGTTTTTGACAATAAAAAAGACACCCAATTATACGATTAATATAATTCGATGTCTTTAAATGTCTTTAAATATCTTTTAATATCTTTTATTTATTTTAGCTTCAAATGCCCTCTTCCTCAATCTCATCCTCATCATCATTGATACCTGCAACAGCACTTGTAACGGCTCCGATTACAGCGACAAGCGCAAAGATGATAACTAAAAAAATAACTATAAAAAATGCTACTAAAAAACCTGTATCTGTCATATAATTTACCCCCATAGCTGTCTCACAGCTTCTTTAAAATATAGTTTTAGTTTAACACACTTGTCTGTAAATAACAATATCGTAAAGGGCTAAATTATTGACTAAATATTGACTAAAATATTGATTTATGAAATTGCTCAGTCCTTGATCTGCATACCGTTTGCATCCATATGATAGCCTTCTGTCATGATCAGCTTTGATACCGGAACTATCTCATAGCCCATTTCCTGCAGCTTCGTGAGCATCTCATCGAGTGCCTGCGAGGTGTATTTTGCGCCAAGATGGCAGAGTATTATCGAGCCACAATCCAGGCTTTTGTGATTGCACACTGTATCTATAATATTTTGCATACCATAGTTTTTCCAGTCGAGTGAATCCACATCCCACTGGATTGGATAATAGTCACAGCCATACACTGTGTCAATCAGTTCATTGTTGTACGAGCCGTATGGCGGTCTGAATACCTTCATATCCTTTCCGGTCAGCTCCTTGACCTTTTTGTGCACATCCATTATCTCTGTCTTCATCTCGCCTGCCGTGATTGTTGCCATATCATAGTGGTGCTCACTGTGATTTCCGGGCTCATGTCCTTTTTCAACCAGCGTCTTTACGCATTCAGGATTATCACTCACAAACCCTCCTGTCATAAAAAATGTAGCCTTTACGTTGTGCTTGTCAAGTGTCTCCATCATACTGTCAAAATCCTCTGCTCCCCAGGCACAGTCAAATGAAAGGGCTATCTTTTTTTCTGTTGTCTGAACCGAATATACAGGCAGCTTTCTGTCCCCGAACTGACTCACAGCACTGCTAAGTGTCTCCATCACCTCTATATTTTTCAGCTGCGATATGTCATACTCTCTGCCATATAAAGCGCCTGTAATAAGAAGCGCCGACAGCAGCACTCCAAAAAGGAATCTGTGTCGGCGTTTCTTTCGTTTTGTCCCATTATGTAGTTTTGTATTTTGCATGTATGCTCTGTATTCACTCATGCTATATACTATTCTTTATTATCACAAATTATGAATAATGAAATAACTCTATTTCAGTTCTTCTGCCCTTCCGATAAACTCAAGCACTACCTCAATCGACTGATGCGCAGCCTTCTCCGCAAAGGTCTGGTAGTCTGTCTCGCCGCCGTCGCCGTCTGATATTGAGCGAAGAATGGCAAATGGCACATTGTTCACATAGCACACATGACCGATGCTGCCTCCCTCCATCTCTGCTGCGATTGCATCAAAGGTATTCGAAATATAATCCTTCTGCTCCTTTGTGGCAATAAACTGATCTCCTGTTGCGATATTGCCCTTTTTGTAGTGGATATTCCTGTCAGCTAAGCATGAGCACATGAGCTCCACCATTTTTGTATCTGCCGGAAGCAGAATCATATTGATGCCTGAAAGAAGTCCCTTCGGGTCTCCGATTGGCGATGTATCCATATCGTGCTGCAGCACGTTTGTTGCTACTGCCACGTCAAGCACATTTAAGTCCTTTGTCAAAGTACCAGCCACTCCGATATTGACAATCATGTCGACATCATATTTCAAAATCATGGCCTCTGCACATATTGCCGCAAACACCTTTCCTATTCCGCATTTTGCCGCAACAACATACTGATCACCGATTTTGCCCTCAACAAACTCCACTCCGCTGTAAACCTCTGTCTGTGTGTCTGTCATCTGAGCCTTTAAGTCATCGACCTCCATCTGCATTGCACCAATTACACCTATTGTCATTTTATTTCTCCATTCCTGCTATCTTGCTATTATATTTTTAGTCCTCGTTTACTGTGGATAAGTAAACTCCATATTTGTCTGGCTCTCAAGCACCTTAAGATATGCACGACACTCCTTCTTGGCCTCGTCAAGTGACAGATTCTCGTAATGTCCGCACTCTATGGCTGATGCACCAAATACCGGTCCATCATACTCTAGTATCCGCTTTAAGACCTCTTTGGTGATTTCAAAAACCTTCCCCGGCTCGACATCCCTCACAACGAGATAGAAGCCTGTCTGACAGCCCATCGGTCCAAAATATACCACATCATCTGCAATCTCAGAATTTCTCACACATGTCGCAAACATATGCTCCACTGAGTGCATAGCTGAATTGGACATATAATCGCCTGCATTTGGTTTTCTTGTGCGAAGGTCGTATGTGACGATTTCTCCGTCTTTTCTTGAAATATAAAATCCAGGTTTAAGAATATTATGATTAATTGTAAAGCTTTTAATTCTTTCCATAAAAATGTTTCTCCTTACTTAGTTGCTGTCTCAAACTGCTTCAGATAATCCTCAAATACATTGAGTGCGTCATCCACAGGCTTTGGTGTGCTCATATCAACACCGGCACTCTTTAGCAGCTCGATTGGATTCTTCGAGCATCCACCGCACAGGAAATTTTCTATATACTTATCCACAGCAGGCTTTCCCTCCTCAAGTATCTTTTTTGAAAAAGCAACTGCTGCCGAATAGCCTGTCGAGTACTGATATACATAGTACGGTGTGTAAAAATGCGGTATGCGCATCCACTCATATGATATCTCATCATCCACGCGCATATCCGGTCCGTAGTACTGCACATTCAGCTCATGCCATAGCTCATTTAGCACATCCTTTGTAACCGGCTCGCCCTTTTGCATTTTCCGGTGTGCTATATGCTCAAACTCTGCAAACTGCGCCTGCCTGAAAAGTGTCGTCCTGAAGCCGTCCAGAAAATGTGTCATGAGATATTTTCTCTCATTCTCATCCTCACAATGCTCAAGCATATAGTGCATGAGAAGCGACTCATTGCAGGTGGATGCAACCTCTGCCACAAAAATCAGGTATCCTGCGTAGGCGATGCTCTGATGCTCATTTGAATAGTATGTATGCATCGCATGTCCCATCTCATGAGCCAGCGTAAACACACTGTCCAGATTGTCGGCATAGTTCAAAAGCACATACGGATGAGTGCCGTAAGCGCCCCATGAATACGCACCGCTTCTCTTGTTCTCATTCTCATATACATCTATCCAGCCGCTCTCCATGCCAGCCTTAAGTGTGCTGACATACTCATCGCCCATAGGCTCAAGCGCCTTTGCCACAAGCTTTTTCGCCTCATCATAGGTGTAGGTGGTCTGTACATTGTCCACAATCGGTGCAAACAAATCATACATATGCAGATGCTCCACACCTAAAAGCTTCTTCCTAAGCGCCATGTACCTGTGCAGAGCCGGTAGATGTGCGTGAACCGTCTCAATCAGATTGTCATATACGCTCTCAGGAATATCGCCATCGGATAAATACATGGTCCTTGCGCTGTCATATTTTCTAACCCTTGCATAAAAAGTGTCATTTTTCAGCTTGCTGATGTACATCATGGAAACAGTATTGCTCCACTTCTTGTACGAATCATAGACTCCACGGAACACCTGCTTGCGCAGGCTTCTGTCCTTGCTGCTTAAAAAATCTATGAAATTGCCATGCGTGATACGGATTTTATTTCCCTCGACATCAGTGATATATGGGAATTTGATATCCGCGTTGTTGAACATGCTGAATATATTCTCCGGTGCTGCAGCCATCTCACCGCACTGCGCCAGGATATTCTCCTCTGCAGCCGATAAGGTATGCTCTTTCTGACGCATTATCTCATCAATCGCACGCTTATAGTGCATAAGCTCATTGCTCTCACTGTAAAAGCTCTCAAGCCTTTTATCATCTATCTGCAAAATCTCCGGACTCGCAAATGCCAGCGCACCTGATGCCTGAACCGTCAGTGTCTCAGCCTTTGACACATATGCCTGATATTTCGACACAGCAGTGTCCTGATGTGAGCGCTCATTCGCATAAACCACTATACGCTCCAAATAATAAGACAGCTCATCCTGCTTCTTAAAAAAATCAAGCAGCGTTGCTGCACTGTCTGCCAGATGTCCCTTAAAGCCCGAGAGCTTTTCTGCAAGCTGTGACGCTTTTTCACACTCAGCCTCCCACAGCTCATCTGTCTCATACATATCCTCAAGCTTCCATTTGTACTCGTCTGAGATTTCATCTCTCTTTTGAAGCCTTTTCTCACTCATTTTGTGTTACCTTCTATCTTACTTTTCTTGTTCTCGGGGGTTTTTGAATAGTTACCTTGTTTTCAACTCTTCAGAACCACCCACGCACATTCGCAAAACCGCACGATGTTTTTATAAAACTACCCACACATCCGGCATGCAAAATGCATATAGACGTGTGGGATATATGTGAATTATAACAATTAAGCTCTACTTTGTAATTAAAGTGCCCATACCACCTGAAACTGTCTTGCCCTCTTTGTTGAGCTTTGTGATAAGCACTGAACGGATGGCAGAGTCACCGATAAAGTCGATAGCCGCCTCAATCTTTGGAGCCATGGTACCTTCATCAAACTCGCCTGCTGCAAGGTACTTCTTTGCCTCATCGACAGTCATGGTATCAAGCGGCTTCTCATCCTCCTTGCCATAGTTCAGGCAGACCTTGTCAACGCTTGTAAGTATAACAAGTCTGTCAGCATCAAGAGTATCTGCAAGCTTTCCTGCTGCAAGATCCTTCTCGATAACAGCACTGGCGCCCTGAAGCTTATTGTCCTGTGCTAAAACAGGGATTCCACCGCCACCGCATGCGATAACAACCTGATCCGCATCAACAAGAGCCTTAATAGCATCCTTTTCCACTATATCAACAGGCTTTGGAGCTGCCACAACTCTTCTGTAGCCTCCCTCAACCTGTGTCACATGGTTGCCCTTCTTCTCTTCTTCCTCAGCCTCAGCCTCTGTCATAACACGGCCGATGATCTTTGTCGGATGATAAAAAGCCTCATCATATGGGTCAACAACCACCTGTGTAAGTATTGTAGAAACGGTCTTGTAAATTCCTCTGCCAAGAAGCTCTGTACGGATAGCATTCTGTAAATCATATCCTATATAGCCCTGGCTCATTGCAGAGCAGACTGCTGTAGGTGTAGCTGTATACTCAGGATAAATCCTGCAAAACTCAGACATAGCGGTGTGAATCATGCCCACCTGCGGTCCGTTGCTGTGTGTGATAACAACCTCATAATCGTCTCTAATAAAATCTGCAACTGCCTTTGCTGTATGCTTTGTAGCCTCGTGCTGCTCCGGAAGAGTTGTTCCAAGAGCATCATGTCCGAGTGCAATAACTATTTTTTTCTTCTTCATGCCGACCTCCTATGCTGCATCCGCTCAATGTGTATTATATCTCATAATCATAAACCGATGTGTATACTATGATAAATCTACATATAAACCATCAATTTTGAAGAATTCCTATGCGGTGCAAAAGTAAAATTATTTATATACATTATCTAATATTTTAGGGAATTTGTCTAGTACTTTGAACTGATTTGAACAACATTTCCGCCACAGTGTAAGGGACGTAAGCCCCGGGCACCGGTGGCGCACACGTACTCTTGCAGGAGCGAATAGCGAAGTGGCTTAGATACTGTAGAAATTATGTCCATGAAACGCAGAAACACCCCTGCATGGACGCAGGGGTGAGGAGAAAACGCGCAGGAATTACTGCTGGATATCCTTTGCAGAGCTTAAGGTTACTTCAACCTTGCTCTCTTCGTACTGTCTGCCACTCTGACGGGCAACAGTAAGAGTAACCTTATCTCCGGCCTTGTAGCTCTTTAACGCTGACTGCAGCTCTGTCATAGAAGAAATCTTTGTGCTGTCAACAGCAGTGATGATATCTCCCTCCTGTAAGCCGGCATTTGCGGCACCTGAACCAGCTGAAACAGATGAAACATACACACCCTGTGGGAAGCCGTAGGCTACCATCTCAGATGAAACATCGCCACCCTTGATACCAAGGTATGCCTGATTCTCATTAGTATATTTTCCGTCCTGGATGAGGCTCTCAATAATAGGCTTTGCAACCGACATAGGAATTGCATATCCGATACCCTCAACCTCAGTTGAAGAATATTTTACAGAGTTTATACCGATGACCTCGCCATTTTCATTTAAGAGTGCTCCACCACTGTTTCCCGGGTTTATTGCTGCATCTGTCTGGATAAGCTTGTTATTGGTAACAGTCTCACCTGTCTGTGAATCCTGTGTAGTAACAGTTCTGTTAAGCGCACTTACTATACCTGTTGTGACAGACTGTCCGTATCCAAGTGCATTACCGATAGCAATTGCAGGGCTTCCAACAGCTACACTTTCAGAATCTCCGATTGTAGCAATCTTGATATTTGAGTAAGTATCTTTTCCAAGATCTGCTTTCTTTACACGTACGACTGCTAGATCGTCATCCGGATCTGTTCCTCTGATTTCTGCCTTTACCACTGAATCATCATCAAACTGTACTGTGAGCTCCTCTGAATCTGCCACAACATGGTTGTTTGTAGCAATGTAGAGATAATCATCATCCTCACTCACAATGATACCTGAGCCGCAGCTCTGAGACTGCTGTGACTGCTTTCCGAAAAAGCTGTTGTAGGTAACTGTTCCTGTATTTGTGATAGCAACGATGCTAGGCATGACCTCATCGACAACAGATGATACATCTGTCAGATCCTTTGCATCCCCTGAGGATGTCTGCTTAGTCCCACCGGATGTTGTAGTGGTAAGCTTTGCACTTGCAGTAGAAGAATTTGAAATAGCTCTCGTGCCAATATAGCTTACTCCTGTGAAAACGCCGCCTCCGACGAGCCCGAAGATAAGAGCTGCCGCTACTGTCTTTGCTGCAAATGGTCCAAACGCACCAGGTTTTCTAGGTGCTCTCTGCTTCTTAGGCTTTGCAGCCTGCTGGTATGCCTGACCATTCATATTCATCCGGCTATATGAGTTGTCTGTCGAACCAGCTGATGCGCCACCATATGCATTATTATTTGTGCCTGAATTATATGCCTGATTAGAATAAGGCTGGTTTGCATATGACTGATTTGCATTTGGCTGTCCTGCTGCAGAAGCCTGCGAATATGGATTGTAGCTCTGTGAATAGCTTTCAGCTGATGCATTATTAGTCTGTGCAGCCATCTGTGACTCATCCGGATTGTAAGGATTACCCGACATTGTGAAATTTACACCTGCATCAGATGCGTTACCTGTTGTATTAGCATTGTTGACGTTGCTGGCATAATCTCTGTTGTTTGTACCATTAGTATTATTTGTATCATTCATATTTCTATAATTGTTATCCATAATAATTTCTCCTTTCGTTTACAATTAGAAGTATACTGTCAATCTGTGTTTAATTTGTGACGGGATTATTTATTTTTTCATAAATCAGTTAACTATTTATAGCCTATGTTCCCCATTGCAGTCCACTATGCGATTATAAAAATAAAAATAACTGCTCATCGGCAGATACATCTCTAAGTCTGCGATAAATAGAAATTGCAGAATATCAATACATCCCTGCCAATGAACAGTTACCATAAATCATATATTAAATTTCAATTCCGTTCTTCTCAAGAAGAGCTCTCGCTGTTTCAACCGAATCTGTACCTGTCGCATTCTTTACAGGTGCAAACTCCTTCTCTCTGTCTACCTCAAATGGCAGGCTATTGTCCATCATGTATACCATATCGAGGATGAGTGTCTCGAACTTGTATGCATTCGGAGTCTCAGGCTTGTGCTCTGTACCATTCTCATCAATGTAAGGTACCTTCTTCTCTACCACATGAAGAGGAAGGCTCTTCTCTGCGATAGCCATGAGCTTGTCCACGCGGAATAAATAGTTTAAGATAACACCAAAACCATACTGCAATGAACCATTCTCGTTCTTTGCCTCTGCCATCTCAGGAGTAAGCTCGTAATACTCAACAATCGAAGGCTTGCCATTCTCAAGACACATAGCACCAACTCTCTCATATGGATCACATTTTCTGACCACCTTAGAGCCGCTGACACAGCCGGACTCGATTGTAGCACCTACAAATACAGGATCTGCAATCTGCTGAAGCACATTGTCTACAGCAAATACATTGAGCCACTCAACACCTTTGTCCTTCAAATCCTTGTCAAGACCGGCATTGATGAGTGACTTGAACCATCCACCGTTTCCGTTTGGTGACATGGCAAGTGAATCCTCAGATTTCATAAGCAGATTGCCGTCAAAATCAACTGCCGGAACCATCTCCTGCACGAAAAACTTCACATAGTCCTTGTTGTATCCAAAATAGTCGTGTTCTTCAAAGAACTCTCTTGTCATGCTATCATTTATCTCGCTTGTCATAACATACAGAGGCACCCATGTACCGGTCTGATTTGTAACCTTCATGAGGTTTGCGACAAGCTGCTCAAAGATGTAGAGTTCCTTTGTCTTTCCGATATTGAACATGCCCTTAGCCTTGTCAAAGCCAAGACGTGTACCCTGTCCACCGGCAAGAAGAATTGCACCGACCTTGCCATTCTTGACAGCATCAAGACCTGTTGCAAGGTATTTGTCCTTATTTGCCTCTATCTCTGAAAGCTCCATAGCAGCAAGCGGTGAAAATGTGCCTCTCTGCTGCTCCTTGTTGTGAATCATATCAAGGTATGACCAGTCCATGTGCTCAAGCTGGCTCTCAAGCTTAGCCGGAGCTTTCTCTGTTAAGAATTTCTTTAAGTATTTCTGGTTTGTTGCCGTGATTTTTTCTTTGATTTCCGGTTTCATAATAAATAATCTCCCTAATAGCTAACTTTAATTATTTAATTTTTTAATCATCCGAATCATCTGATGATGATTTTTTTTCTGAACCATTTTCAGATTCTGACTGGCTCTTTTTCAGGGCATCCTGCTTGTCCTTATTTTTTTTCTTTGCCCCTTCGGTTCCATCAGAGCCAACAGTATCATTGTACTGCGTGAGATCAAATGCTGATGTCTTAGATGTAACACCTGTCTTTTTAGCAATCTTATCACTTACTGTCTGAACGGTATCTGTCGGCTGGTAATCAGTCTCATTAAACAGGAACTGATGAAGCTCTGAAACATTCTGTGCCAGGTCTATAGGAATTACGGTATCGCCAGTAGTTGACAGATTCATTGTAGTCAGCTCAAATGGGAAGCCTGTTGTCTCCTTCATCTGAAACTTTGTAACATAAGAAGCATACTGTAATATCTCGGCAGCTGTAAAGTTTGTACTTATCTGACTCATGATATCCTTACACATCTCTGTGAGCGAGCCTAAATCTGACTGTTTAGCCTTGTCAAGCATAGCCTGAAGCACAATTCTCTGACGGGATGCCCTTAAGAAATCATCACCGGAGGTGCTTCTGATACGTGCATAGCATGTAGCCTGAGTTCCATCAAGATGCTGCATACCATCCCCCTCAAGATAAGGAGTATTATATCCTGTAGTATAATCAACCTCAGGAATCAGATAATTGATTTCCTTCATCTCCGCCTTAGTAATCTCAAGATCAAGACCTCCGATATCATCTATAGCATCTACAAGAGCCTTCCAGTCAACACAAACATACTTCGTAATATTCAAATCCAAATTTGAATTAAGCATAGCTACTGCTCTCTTTGCCCCACCATTGGCATATGCTGCATTTGCCTTTGCAAACTTTCCATTGCCTATAGGCAGATACGTATCTCTGTAGACAGAAACAATCTGAACCTCCTTAGTATCATAATTCAGACTAGCGATCATGATACAATCGGAATGCCCCTCATCGTATGAACCATTACTTCTGTTGTCCAGACCAAACAACGCTACATTGAGATATCCATGCATATTGGCAAGAACATCCTCATCAATATCCTCATTGATTCCGGCCTCACTATTTGTCAGCGCATCCTCATATTTAACCTGTCCGAGTGTCTTATTATAAGCCCAAACCAATAACAGAACAATTAACAGCAGCAGGATTTCAAATACAAAAAGTATAATCTTCTTACGTCCATTTCTTCTCTTTTTTCTTCTTCTCTTCTTTGCCATGTTATTTTTCCTTTTTCCTATGAATGTAAAGCCACGCGTCTGCGTAGTCCTGACGCTCCTTCTCTGACATATTGGTATACTTTCCAAACTCCAGATTCGTCAGACGCATCTGCGGCCTGCCACACTTGAAGCATTCAACTTCTTTCCTTCTTGAAACCATCCGTATCCAGCCACAATCCGGGCAAATGTATATTTTCATCATAGTCCTTATTCAAACTGTCCGAGAACCTCAGCTGACAAAGCATCAAGCTTAGCCTGTGAATCTTCAAGAGACACTCCTTTAACTCCGAAATAGAATTTAATCTTAGGCTCTGTACCAGAAGGGCGTACACAGCACCAAGCGTTATCGTTAAGTTCGTAGTAAAGTACATTAGAAGAAGGAAGACCTGTCGGCTCAACCTTTCCTGTTGTCATATCTTTTCTTGTGTTATTCTTGTAATCACGGATAGCAAGCACCTGATAATCACCAAATTTCTTTGGCTCAGCGGCACGTGCCTTTGTCATAATCTCATTTATCTGTGCAGCACCATCAATGCCCTTTAAGGTCATTGTGGAAATGCCCTCTCTGTAGTAGCCATACTTCTCGTACATGTCAATCATGCCATCCCAGAGAGTCTTGCCCTGTGACTTGTAGAAGGCAGCTACCTCACACAGCATACAAACTGCTGCAGGAGCATCCTTGTCCCTTGCATATGTGCCCGGCAGACATCCGTAGCTCTCCTCCATACCGAATACATAATTGTTGCAGCTGGTTTTTTCAAATTTGAGCATCTGCTCTCCGATATACTTGAAACCTGTTAAAACCTCGATATGCTTTACGCCATATGCTGCCGCAATTGCCTTACCCATATCTGTAGAAACGATTGACTCAACAAATGCAGGATTCTCAGGCAGAGTACCATTGGCACTCTTCTGGCTTAAAATATACTCACCGATAAGCATAGCTGACATATTTCCTGTAAATGTCACATACTCACCTGTCTTTGTATCCTTGCAGTATACACCGAGTCTGTCGGCATCAGGGTCAGTTGCTAAAACGATATCAGCATCCTTTTCCTTTGCAAGCTCAAGTGCAAGCTTCCATGCATCAGGATTCTCAGGATTTGGATAAGGACATGTAGGGAAATTGCCGTCAGGTACTGCCTGGCTTGGCTCAATGTATACATTCTCAAAGCCCATATCCTTAAGCACTCTCTGTACAGGGCGAAGACCTGTGCCGTGGAGTGGTGTGTAAACAATCTTGATATCCTTTGCCATAGCCTTGATAATCTCCGGATGTATAGAAAGCTTGCGGAGCTCTCCGAAATATCCCTCCTCAACCTCATCAGAGATGACATTGTAAAGACCTGCCTCAATAGCAGCAGCCTTGTCCATGGTCTTTACCTGGTCAAACGATGTAACCTTTGCCACCTCAGCCATGATGCTTGTATCATGAGGTGGAGTAACCTGTGCACCATCCTCCCAGTATACCTTGTATCCATTGTACTCACGAGGATTGTGGCTTGCTGTGATAACAACACCGGCTATTGTACCGAGTGTCCTTACTGCGTATGACAGCTCCGGAACAGGTGCAAGCTGTGGGAATACATATGTCTTGATTCCATTAGCCGCAAGACAGAGTGCTGTGGCATCTGTGAACTCATCATGCATATTACGTGAGTCATGTGCGATTGCAACGCCTCTCTTTACTGCGTCCTCTCCCTGTGAAAGTATGTAATTCGCCAGTCCCTGTGTAGCCTGACGGACTGTGTATATATTCATCCTGTTGGTGCCGGCTCCTATTACACCACGAAGACCTGCTGTACCAAACTCAAGTGTACGATAGAATCTGTCCTCTATCTCCTTATCATCACCCGCGATAGCCTTAAGCTCTGCCTTTGTAGCCTCATCAAAATATGGGTCTGTACACCATTTCTCGTACTCAGCTCTAAAATCCATTTATATTAACCTCCTGTGTCAGCTAGTAAATAAGCCTATTAATGTTAACCATACCGATTTTACCACATTAACGTGCATTTGAAAAGTTTTAGTTCCTTAATATTTTTTTAAACACCAGGCTCCTCATCCAAAGTGGCATCATACAGACAACAAACTGTGCCGCAACCGTAACAAAATAATCCGCCGCACTTATGGTTCCTGTCTTTAAAATACGCTTTCTTCCTGCCTTGTATTTAAGGAAATAATCAAAGCCGCCACGCCTCTTCAGCATATCATCACCGGTTCTGGCATACACAAGAGTCTCACCTATATTTGCCATACGACAGTGATTTCTGATCATATTCGCCCAAAGAAGAGAATCCTCCATAAGCAGGCAGTCCTGATAATTGCCTGCAGCAAGCACCGCAGACCTTTTGTACATCACAGTCATGTGATTGAACGCATCGCGCTTTCTCTGATACTGCTTTATCACATAATTTCCGAGAGGCACTGTCCTCTCCGATAAAATATTACGTGTATCATCGGAAAACTCGCTGATGTAGCCGCCTATGATATCAAGCCCCGGATTTTCCGAAAAAGCATTCAGCTGTCTCTCAAACCGGTCAGGCACACATATATCATCCGTATCCATTCTGGCCACAAGCTCATTAGAGCAATGCTTTATGCCTTCAGCAAGTGCAAGACCGAGCCCACTGTTTTTTTCAAGCTTTACCGTAACAAAACTTATTTCCGAAGGCCTGCATTCATAATCTCTGATTGCCTCATAAAGCTCCTCTGTCAGCCGGCCATCCTCCACCAGCACTATCTCATCCGGTAAAACAGTCTGCGAATATATGCTTTCCATACACTCCCTGAAATACTCAGGCTTTTCCTTGTAATAAATTGACAGTAAGACTGAAAATTTGACTTTATTCATAAGTATCATCCTCCCAGACAAGTAAACTAATGTATTACCGCAAGCACAGTCTCTATACACAGTCTGATATCATTTATCAGCGAAAATCTCTTAAGATACTTAAGATTGTACCTCATCTTGCCCGGCAGCACCTTGTGGATATATGTGTAATCCACATCATCAGAAGCCTCAAGAAGCCTGTCCTCATCCTTATACCTGATGCTTGCCTCACTTGTGATTCCGGCAGGCATCAGAAGTGTCGCCATCATCGCTGGAGTATATGCCATGACATACTTCTCCACCTCAGGTCTTGTGCCAACAAAGCTCATATCACCACATAGCACATTTATAAGCTGCGGAATCTCATCAAGCCTGTACTTTCTGATGACAGCACCGACTCTTGTGATTCTTGAATCGCCACCGACAGTCACGAGTGAACCCTTTTTGTCAGCATCATTCACCATAGTTCTAAACTTGAATATGCGAAACTTTCTGCCATACTGGGTGATGCGCTCCTGTCTGAAAAAAACAGGTCCTCTGCTATCTACCTTTATCCAGACAGCAAGGACCAGTATAACAGGCGAAAGCAGCACAAGAAGAACAGCGGACATAATCACATCAAAAATGCGTTTAAATACCATGCTTGTCCTCTTTCTGCTCAGATGCCTGTAATATTTAAGTGTAAAATCATTTTTCATGAATGCAGGAATCTCTCCCCATGTTCTCCATCTACTCATGTAAAATCTCCAATAAATTATTAATTATATACTCCACATCCTCATCGCTAAGCTTTGTGTTAAGAGGAAGTGTAATCTCATTCTCATACTGATGATAAGCATTTGGAAAATCAGCTATATCAAAGCCCATATTCTTATATGCTGTCATCATCGGAAGCGGCTTGAAATGCACATTTGTGGCGATACCTCGCTCCGCCATCTGCACTATAAGCGCATTGCGCCTGTCCACGCCGATGCCCGGTATGCGAAACAGATACAGATGTCCGCTCGATGTATGCCTGTCTGTAAAATGAGGCACAGTCAAGAGACCAAGCGGCTTAAATGCCTCGTCATAGCGCTCTATAATATCACGGCGCCTCTTGAGAAGCCCCTCATATCTGTCAAGCTGTACCAGACCAATAGCCGCCTGGATATCAGTCATATTGCACTTATACGAAGGAGCCACAATATCGTACTCCCAGTTGCCCAGACCATTCTTGTGCAAAGCATCCTTTGTCTGTCCGTGGAGTGAAAGCAGCATAAACTGCTTGTAGATATACTCGTCATCAAAGCCCTCTATAGGTCTCCAGGTGAGTGCTCCTCCCTCTGCGGTGGTCAGATTCTTGACCGCATGGAATGAAAAGCTTGTAAAATCAGCTACATTGCCACACATAATACACTCACCTGCTCTCATGTAAGAAGCACCAAAAGCATGAGCTGAGTCAGCCGCCACAATCACACGTCCGATTGCCCTCTGCACATCATTTGACGGATGAAAAAGAGCCTTCTTTCTCTCCACAATATCAAAAATCCTGTCATAGTCGCAAGGCACACCTGCAATATCAACCGGCACGATAACCTTTGTCTTTTCTGTAATAGCAGCTTCCAGGGCATCGTAATCCATCTCAAATGAATCAGGTGCTACATCTATAAACTTAAGTGTCGCACCTACATGTACAGCCGGGCTTGCAGATGCAGTATATGTGTATGCACTTGTGATCACCTCATCACCTGCACCTATTCCCAGGAATCTGAGTATCGACTCAAGACACGCAGTAGCAGAGCCAAGAGCTACAGCCTTATCCGTGCCGCATAGCTTAGCAATCCGCTTCTCAAACTCCTTGGTTCTTGGACCTGTTGTAATCCAACCGCTTCGCAGTGCATCAGCAACAGCTGACACCTCTGCCTCTGTTATATCAGGTGGTGAAAATGAAATCTGTCTCTTTTCCATAGTTATGTTCCTCGCTTCCGGCATAAAATATGCCAAACATCCGGCTTTTACAGTCTGTATTATGAGCTTCAAAAGATATTTAGTTCTCCAGGTCAGGATGATATGTCTTTACCACAGAGGCCACTATCTGCTTGATATCCTTTGCTTCTGAGGTGCATGCCTTCTCGAGCATCTCAAGCTGCTTCTCAAAGAGCTCATCATCCATCTCAATAGGCTCACCCACATGAATCAGCTTGTTCGGAGTCTCCTTGAGACCCTCCTCGCTCATCAGCATCTCCTCGTAGAGCTTCTCGCCCGGACGCAGGCCTGTGTAAACAATCTGAATATCCACATCCGGCTCCAGTCCTGAAAGCCTGATAAGATTCCTAGCCATATCATCAATCTTGACCGGCTCGCCCATGTCGAGCACGAAAATCTCGCCTCCGTGAGCATAGAGCCCTGCCTGCAGCACAAGCGCCACAGCCTCCGGAATTGTCATAAAATACCTGATAATACGCTTGTCCGTCACAGTAACAGGACCGCCATCCTCTATCTGCTTCTTAAACAGCGGGATAACACTACCATTGCTGCCAAGCACGTTTCCAAAACGCACAGCGACAAAATCAGTCTCAGTCTGCCTGTTCATCATCTGTATAACCATCTCACACAGACGCTTTGATGCACCCATGATATTGGTTGGATTAACCGCCTTATCCGTAGAGATAAGCACGAACTTCTTCACATGGTACTCTGCTGCAATCCTTGAGAGCTTTAATGTGCCAAGCACATTGTTCTTTATTGCCTCATTCGGGCTTTCCTCCATCAGCTGTACATGCTTATGTGCTGCCGCATGATAAATAATCTCCGGATGATATGTCTGGAATACATAGTGCAGCCTGTTAGTATTGCGCACCGAGCCAATCAGCGTCTCCACCCTTACATAAGGATATTTGCGCTTCAGCTCCTGCTGTATATCGTATGCATTATTCTCGTAAATATCAAAAATGATAAGAAGCTTCGGATCCTCCCTGGCTATCTGACGGCAAAGCTCACTACCGATTGAGCCACCGCCACCTGTAACCATGACCACCTTGCCCTGTAAAAATGAATGAATACCGTCATTATCCACAACAACCGGATCTCTGCCCAGCAAATCCTCAATGCTTACCGGACGTAGATTGGAAACCGACACTCTTCCGTCCACCATCTGATAGATTCCCGGAACCACAGACACATCACAGCCTGTGTCCTTACAAATATTGAGTATATCCTTCCTGTCCTTACCGGATGTAGAAGGTACAGCATACACAATTTTCGTGATATCATACTTCTCAACCATCTCCGGAATGTCATTTCGGTTGCCGACAATAGGCACGCCATCTATGAATCGTCCCAGCTTAGCCGGGTTGTCATCTATGATACAGCAAGCCTTCGTGTGCAGATGTGAGCTCATGATAAGCTCTCTTATAAGCATCCTGCCCGCATTTCCTGCTCCGATAATCATGACTCTCTCATCACCGTTTGCAGAGCCTCTCTGCTCCAGCATCTTCTGACCTGTCCTGATAAATCTGTACGCAAAACGGCACGCTGTGCACAGTGCAAAGCTGAGCATCAGCCCGATAATCCAGAAGGCATACGGCATCTTGATCTCATACACCTCATGAATGATAACACTCACAACTGTAAGCACCAGAAAGGCACCAATAATATGCATAAACTCGTTGATGCTCGCAAAACGCCATATACTGTGGTACAGCCTGAAAATATAAAACACCACAAGTGAAATCACCATAAACAATGGCACAATGTGCAGATAACCCTCCAAAAATGAGAGCGGAATATGCGAATATGAAAACTCAAACCTGATCATCAAAGCGAAAAAGAATGAGATTGCAATGATGCACATATCAATAAAAGCAAGCACCAATGCCCTGAAAACCCATTGCTTGTCATTGCCCATGTATGCGTCCGGCTTCTCCGGACCATCGTATTTTGTTTTGTCTTTTCGATTATTTGTATCTTTTTTCATGTCAAGTCTATTACTCATATAGGATTTTCTCCTTCTGTCCCACACTGCAAAAAGCAGCTTCTATATCCCTATGTAAATCAACTTCTCATAAACTGCGTTTAAATTTACGCTTTATTATACCATATACACACTATTATAGTTCTTATTATTTTATTAAATATACCACATTTAGCGATTTTTGAAAACAAACAGCTTGCTTATCACATAGTTTAGCACAACCACAACCACCTGTGCTACCAGCTTCACCCACATGCTTGGATAGTCCAGAAGCGTGATAAAAATAAAGATAATAGTCTCTTCAATAACAAGCGTAATGAATCTGCCACTGAAAAAAGCAAACATCTGTACTAAAAATGCCGTCTTGGTGGGCGTTGCAGCCTTAAACACCCACTTCTTGTTGGTAACATATGAAAATAGAACAGCAAACACCCATGCCAGAGCGTTCGCAATCAGCTCATTGATACCAAAAAATACATTAAAAATGGCATATGCACCTATGCTGATCACAAAGGTCATATTGCCAAAAACCGTGTATAAAACAAGCTCTTTAAACTCCTCTTTCCTGTTTCGTATTATAATATTATCCATTTCTCCACCTATGTGACAGGCTTAAGCCCCTGTCGTAATTTATACGTGTAAGTTGATAGTAATGTTAATTTGCGATTTTTATATAATAACTGCATAGCCAAAATAAGTCAATATGTGATATGATATCTGCATGAAAAAGAAAACACAAAAAAACAAGAGTATAAAACTAAACTACATATATAATGTGAGTTACCAGATACTCACACTGATTACACCGCTTATCACAGCGCCGTACCTCTCGAGGGTGCTTAAGGCAGACGGAATAGGTGCATACAGCTATACCTACTCACTGGTATCATACTTTATCATGTTTGCCGCACTGGGCACTGTAAACTACGGAAACAGGGAAATATCATACCTGCAGGAGGACAGAGCAAAACGCACAAAAACCTTCTGGGAGATTGAGCTTCTATCCGTCATCAGCGTGATTGTGTGTCTGTGCGCATATATGGTATTCACACTTGCATTTGGGCACTCACCGCTCAAAAAGCACCTGCTATTGATTGAAGCCGTATACCTGATATCGGTTGCTTCTGATATCTCCTGGCTGTTTCAGGGACTTGAGGAATTTGGCAAAATAGTCGGTCGAAACGTGATTTTTAAAATCATAAACATTGCTTTTATCTTCATCGCCGTACGCTCAGAGAGTGATCTGCTCATATATGTGGCAGGAATATGTCTATTAGAGCTTTTTGCCAATATATCCATCTGGTTTTACCTGCCTCAATATGTTGACAGACCAAAGCTTAAGGAGCTTAAGCCATTCTCTCATCTAAGGGCTACTCTCACACTATTTGTACCTACTATAGCGACAACCATATACACAGCGCTTGACAAAACCATGCTCAACAACATAACCGGCAGCATGACAGAAAACGGCTACTATGAGCAAGCCAACAAGATATCCAAAATGGTTCTCATGCTCGTAACCTCACTCGGTACTGTGATGCTTCCAAGAATAGGAAGAGCCTTCAGTGAAAATAAAAAAGACGAAGTAAAAGCCCTCCTTTATAAGAGCTTTCAATTCGTCTGGTTTATAGGTCTTGCCCTGTGCTTTGGCCTGATAGGCATCGCACGCAATTTCTCGCCATGGTTTTTTGGTCCGGGATATGAAAAGGTGCCATATCTCATCATGATAATGGCTACACTGTTGCCGATTATAGGTTTAAGCAATGTAATCGGTATACAGTATCTGGTAACTACCAAGCGTGAAAGCCTGCTGACACGCTCAGTATGTATCGGAGCCGCAGCCAATTTTGTCATGAATATGATTCTCATACATCAGCTCTATTCATACGGTGCAGCCATAGCCTCTGTCATCTCGGAGGTAATAATAACTGCCGTACAACTTTACTTCATACGAAATGAGCTTAGCATACCAAAAATATTTTCTCTATCATGGAAATATCTCGTATCAGCAATCTGTATGCTTATAGTACTGCTAATCATGGATGCAAGGCTGTCCGTCAGCTTCATGCACACAATGATTATGATTGTGACCGGATTTATAACCTATATGGTGCTGCTTGTACTGATGCGTGACGAGATGGTATGGGAAGGCATAAAGCTCATTAAAGCCCGAATCAAATGCCACTAAATAATACCATTCTGCAACGCTTAATTACCCGGCAGCCTCACTTACTTGGCTGCCTCATACTCTCCAACCACCTGTGCCTCTCCTCTGTCAGTATATTCTCTTGCCATTTTCAGAGCTTTTTTAGTCCTCTTCACAGACTTTTTCCATATTGAAAGCTCTGATTTTGCCGTATCAGACTTTATCCCATATTGATTCACAGCCATATTGCCAATATATGCCGTAAGCTTTTTGGCACCATAAGCATTCAGGTGCTCAAAATCAGCGAAGTCATGGGAATCATCTATCCCTGCAATGCTCTCATAATCAGTACTCAGATCAAGAAAATCGTATCCATACGCCTTCGTTATACTTTCAATCTGCTCAAGCCCTGACTTATCAGCAGCCTGTGTCTCATGAGGCGGCTGCAGCAACAGCACATGCTCTATGCCAAGCTTATTGCAGTACGAAAGCAGCTCCTTAAGATATGCCCTGCACTCATCAGTCAACACATAGGCTTCTTTAGTGGGCTGTCCGATATTTGCCAGATTGTCACGGCCTCCGGTGATGCCTGTCTTTGAATAAAAACCCTTCAGATAGCCTCCACCGCTGAGCCTCATATAGGCACGAGTGACAAATGAGGTATACACCGCCTCAGGGTCCTTCCAGTTGCCATGATACTTCTCCAACGGGAAATAAAGGGTATCCGATATGTTATCCTTCACCTCTTCATCATCCTTATTGATATTTTTTGGAATAGTCTCTACCGTGTCAAGCTTGTTCTGTGACATAGGCATATTGTCAATCCACTTTCTCAGATAAACCTCATCAGTCAGATTCCAATTTCCCTGACTAAATGCAGAAGCATTGATTACAAGGAGCTTCGGCCTCTGTCTCTTCACAATCTCCGTGACAATGGACTTGTACATATTGCATGGCACAGCTCCTATTGAAAGATTGCATGACTTAAGGCCATACTCCTCCCACGCCAGAGCCGGCGCATAGCCCGTGTATACCTCACTTGGTCCAATCATGACCATATCAAGGCTGTTCTCTGGCTCTGCGTAAAAGCCATATATATTTTCAATATCGCTGCTGTCAATGGCAATAAATGCCTTTGATGCTATTTGCATGAGCAATAGGAGGACTATTGCAAATGCAGAGATTTTAATAAATTTCATGGTGTTTCCTTTTCTATTGAAACTATTCATTTTGATATTTTTCTTCAACAAACACTATATAGTATATCGGATTAGTGTTAAAAAACAACACCCTGATTCCTATTTGTCATTTTCTGATATGAAGCTGTTTACCCGGGTAGAATATAAAATCGATAAGCCTGATTTTCTTTATGATACACTCATACAATATCCAGCATATAGCAGTGCTTCCTGCAAATCCGCATACGCACTGTAGAGCCATATTGGTTATACCAGCCCTGTCCAATATAATCCTGATTCCACCTACAAATATCACATTCATCGCATAAAACGGCATGCTGTCACGGCCGATAGTCTGTAACCATTTAGGGAAATCACAATACCCTGATAAAAAATAGCTTACTGCAAATATAAATACTGTCACTATACAGGCGGTAAACCGCTCAAACAGACTGCTAAAAAGGGGATTGCTACTCATGTCATCACGTAATATTATGTCTGATACCTCTACAAGCACACTCATAACGGCAAGGCTCAACACAGCATATCTATTATCCAGTTTATCAATCCACTTCTTAATCAGGCATCCCAGATAAAAGTACATCTGAAAGCCGGCTATGTAGTTAAAACCCACATAGTGAAAGCTGCCATAGCATGTGAAAGCAATTATTAAAAACAGCACAAATAAAAGCTCCATTTTATAATTAAAATGTGGCAGAAGCCTCGCAAACACATAATCAACCATATACGCAACACAATATAAGAGAAACAGTGCGTATAAATACCATAAAAACTCTATCGGCTTCCACGGTATGCTTATCAGGCTGCTAACGGCAACCGGCTCCCTTATCAAATTCGAAAGGGCAAATTTAATAATCCAGTAAATAACTGAAATCATCACGTAAGGCAGCAGGATATTAAATGCTTTATGACCTATCCGGCTAAAAATGCCTTGTGAAGCATTCCCTACATATTCACTATATAAGAAGCCTGAAACTGCGATAAAGCAAGGCATGTGAAAGCTGTATATTACATTTGCAATACCATTCATTGTATCATCAAATGAATACATGTCTGTCAGCCCCAATGTAGTGTGACCTAAAATCACAAATAAAATAAGGATGCCCTTTATGAAATCAATTGTTTTATCTCGTGTGGTGGTGTTGGTTTGCATGTTGTGTCCTCTGTGGTAATTTTCATAATTTTATAGTTATCTTATTCTAAAATTCAAATTTATTCACAAAATATTTTTCGAAATAATCTGGTGTGTATACATATGCATCTTTCTAACTCTGCTCATGTTTTCTCATTTAATAAAAATATATAAAGTTATTACCATTTTTCATTAACAACTTATAATTTTCAAACTGCTATAGTAAAAATTTCCACATGTCTTTCCATGTGGAAACCTTTACCATAAAATCATTATGACTTTATTCTACCTCATCTATTTGGTAAACTAAACCATTTTTTATATAATATATTTTTCCGTCTAATCCATCAAAAGTTCCATTATATCCAAAGTCAACAACACCATTATTTACATACCATAATCCTTTTTCATTTTTCGCAATTGTATTAGCTGTAAAGTCTACATGACCATTTATTACATACCACCAATTATTATTATAATATACTAATGTATTGACATTAAAATCTACACAACCATTTTTCACATACCACCAGTTGTTATTATAATAGCCTAATGTATTGGCATTAAAATCTACTCGACCATTTCTTACGTACCACCAGTTATTATTATAATAACCTAATGTATTCGCATTAAAGTCCACTCGGCCATTTCTCACATACCACCAATTATTGTTATAATATGCTAATGTATTGGCATTAAAATCAATCACACCATTTTTCACATACCACCATTGACCATTATACTGTGCCAATGAAGTAAACCAGTCCGCAAAAACTCCACTCTGATAATATCTCCACTGGTTATCTGTTGCATCATATGCCAAACCATCTGCAATGATCGAGTGACAACCACGCTGTTGACATAAATAATACGATGTCGGATCTGTAGGATCCCATGTATGCCATAATGGTAATTTATATGAGGAAGGCTTCGAAAACGGCTCGTATCCGCCCTTTGAATATATAACTACCTTAGTTCCTATCTTACAATTATCATATATCCATTTTGCATCCCCTGCTGTAAGACGAATACATCCATGTGAACAGGTTGTACCCAATTTATTGTATGCACTCACACTTAATGTCTGTGGGTTATTTTTTGAATTATAAAATACTGAATGAAATAATACACCACCATGTATTCTTGTACACCATTGGCCATATGATGGTCCCATTAAAGTCTGCCATCTATATTTTGCAGGTGTATAAAATATGCCTTCAGGTGTATTATTCCCACCATCTGAGCAGATAAATCTCTTTACAGGAACATATACATTGTTATCCCTACCATATACAGTAATAAGGTCTTTACTCTTATTTACATATATTTCATATTCAGAGAAATCACCTGCTATTCCTAGCGTATCCTCTATTATATTCCCCTGATTATCATAGTATAGTTTCAGAACTTTTCCATACATAGCAGAGTTCGGGTCACTTACGTAGTAATTTGATGTTGTCGATGCAGATACATCATTTCTCCCAACGAAAAATAATGTAAATGCTATCAACGCAAATGCAACAAATACTTTTTGAATATTAAATGCATTTATCTTTTTAACCATAAAAACATCCTCCATAAACAACGCTTAAATATTAAAACTCAACATGTCCATTTTTTATAGCATATGTCCAATTTTTGTATTTAAAATTTCCATTATAATTAAAATCTACCATTCCATTATTTACATACCACCAGCCCATGTTATTCTGCACTAATGTATTCTCCTGGAAATCAATTACTCCATTATGTACGTACCACCATCTTCCATATAGGTATTCAAGTCTATCTGCACGTGCATCAAAGCTGCCATTTTTAATACAATACCACCAGTCTTTGTGAAAATATGTCTTACCATTATAATTTTGATCACTAGTACATAATGCCATTCCGGAATAATTAAAATCTACATTTCCATTCTTTATATACCATTCTCCATGATCAGTTTTTGAAATTCCATTAAATGAAAAATCTACCATTCCATTATTTACATACCACCAGCCCTTATTGTTTTGTACAAGTGTATTCTCTTGGAAATCAATCACTCCATTATGTACATACCACCATCTTCCATACATGTATTCAAGTCTATTTACGCTTGAATCCAATTTACCATTTTTAATGCAATACCACCATTTGTTCTTATTACACAACGCCATTCCTGAAAAACTATAATCAACTTTTCCATTATTTATATACCAACTGCCTGTATCGTCTTGCACTACTCCTTTGAACGTCTTGTCGCATTTTCCATTTTCAAAATAATACAATTCATTTTTATATTTTACTAATTTATTAATATCTTTATTTAACTGACCATTTTCCCAGTAGGTTAATATGTTTTTTTCTTCAACTATGCCGGTATATGTTCTATCCAGACAGCCATTAGTAAAGTGATATGTTCCATTAACTTCCTGAGTATTACCTGTTGTAAGATTATATTCCTGGCATGAAAGTTCCTTAACTCCTGTAATATTTGAAGCTTTTCCGTTTTCAACATATCTTGTAATATTATCTTTGTCCGTAACCAGACCCGTAAAATCAGATTTTACATTTCCATTAATTACAAACCAATTATTTTCCCCATTCTCGGCAAAACCATTATATGTACTGCTTACATTTTCATTCGTTACCGGTTTCCACTCTTTTCCATCATAAATAAAATCTGAATAATGTTTATCTACTTTACCATTAACAAATGAATACCAACCATCAAATGTCACTGTCTGACCATCTGACATGCTCTGTGTTAAATTACTAACCCTATATAGTCCATTATAATTAAAATCTACTACTCCATTATGTACATACCAATCACCGGAACCATATCTGGCAATTCCATCGAACGAAAAATCAACAGCTCCATTTCTCACATACCACCACTTATTATTATAATATCCTAATGTATTTGCATTAAAGTCTACCTGTCCATTTCTCACATACCACCACTTATTATTATAATATGCTAACGTGTTTGCATTAAAGTCTACCTGTCCATTTCTCACATACCACCAGTTATTATTATAATATGCTAACGTGTTTGCATTAAAATCTACCTGTCCATCTTTTACATACCACCAAATTTTATTGTAATATGCTAGTGTAGTGGCATTAAAATCCGCACGTCCATTTCTTACATACCACCAATTTCCTTTAAAATAAGCTAATGTATTTGCATTAAAGTCAATTTTACCGTTTTTTACATACCACCAATTTCCTGAATATAATGCCAAACCGGTATAGCTATAATCAACAGATCCATTTTTATAAAAATACCAATTGCCATCAGATGCCTGTTTCAAATTATTAAGACCTAAATAGTCCATTATGCCGTTTGCATCTGCTACTCCAAGTGTCCTCAGTTTTTCTTCCGATGACAAAAATTGCTCACAATCACTTGCATTACTTATAAAGCAATGTTCAATCAGTACTGCCGGAATATTGTTATATTTATTTCCTTTTATTACAGCCAAATAATCAGCTAATGATCCATCCGGATATCTTGTATTATTTTCCGAATTTCTTATAAGTGTTCCTCTTCCTTGCTGAGGAATACCCAAGGCCTTTAATCTTTTTATAATATCTTTGGCAAGAACTTCTCCATTTCTTCCTATTTCACTTTTATAATTCATATTTGGGTAGTATACTGACACGCCTCTTGCCGATGGTCCTGAAGAATTCAAATGGAAACTAATATACAAATCAGCCTTAACATTTTTCGAAAACTCTACTCGCTTAGAATTACATTCTGTGCTCTTTACTGAGCCGCCTCCAAAGGGACACGAGTAGGAATCTCTTACCATATATACCTTTACACCATCATGCTTCTCTAATTCCTGCTTGCAATATGAGGCAATCTTATATGTAAGGACTTCCTCTCTGTATCCATTACTTCTGTTTTGAGCTCCTGCGTGAGAAGCATCGTGACCAGCATCCAATACCACAACATATTTTGGAATTGATGATGCCTTCACCTGTTCCTGCGAATCTCCCAAATTAGGGAAAATACCGCAAATCATTGCCATTATTAATATTGCGGCAAATATTTTTTTACATGCCTTTTTTAACATTTATTAAGCCACCTTCCTTAGTACTATAGATTTATTTTATTACTATTATATATACTTTTCAAGTGCTATATTTACCATTTAACGCAATTGCCTAATTCAAAATATTTTTATTATAGAATTTAGAGTTTAATTTCAATTGATAATCAAGTGCAGAACACCCAAATTCTTCTGCTAATGTTTTAGTATTTGAAAACAAATCTGTTCCTAAACCTAATCTATCCCCTTCAATACCGCATCCCAACGCAGATAATGTAGTTGGAAACATATCCATAGTTGTATACGTTCTTGCATCTCCAGTGTATTTCTTATCTGAATTTATAACATTTACATATGTACGCCTATCGTATCCATCAGGCATATCCTTAAAATAACTGCTATCCATACATAAATGATCTCCTGATAGTATAATTACTGTATCCTCATAAAAATCCTGCTGCTGTATCCATTCTACAAAAGAAGCAACCTGACGACTATTGCACGCCAGCACATTTGAATATTGCTGACCATACTGATTCTCACATAAATCACATACATAGCCGTCCGTAAAATGAGTATCTGTTGTTAACATAGTCAAATTAAACGGCTCACCTTTTGAAGCTAGTTCCGTGAGTGTGTCCTTAGCAAAATCAAATAGTTTCTCGTCCTCATACCCCCACCATTCAAAATAATCCGATGGTATCTTATGAGTCTTTATTGCCCAATTGTAATCATACACTTTAAAATCACCGTGCTCTTCAAAGTACTTTCCACGATTTGCAAATGACTTGTCTGAGCCAATCAGTAAGCAATTATTGTACCCATTCTGTTCAAGGATCTGTCCTGTTGAAAAAACTCCCGGAAGAAATTCTTCATCATCCGAACCATATGCGTTTACATCTGCGTTGAGTGGTACCCCGGAAGTCTGAGCTACAAGTCCTGCAGCAGTCCACGTGGTATTTCCAAGCGGATACGCTCCATTCAAATGTGTATCTGTTCCATTAAAGCATTCATTGTTTAAAGCCAAATCTGTAAGTTCAGAAATATAGTCAGTATCTTTTCCACCACCATTTTCTGTATCTGAATCAGATATTTCCATAGATTCCAAAAAGATATAAATAAGATTCTTTTTATGTTCAGGAAATGTTATTTTAGTCTTTGAAGGGTCCACATAATAAACATCATAAAGATTTGTCTTTGTCTGTGAAGCAACTGCATAATTATATAATCCATAATTTTTATTAAATTTAGCAAATACATTACCTATTGTACCAAAACTTATTATAACTATTATCAAACTGCTCGCCAAAAACCTATAGCCCCATTTTTGCTTCCTGATAAATATCGACAATAGTACAACAAATACTATAGCAAAAATTATTGAACTACCAATCTCAATAAATAAGTTTCTAAAATCTGACCAATTAGTTCCCCCTAAATCCGTAGTCATATGAAACAGCAGTTGCGATATTGATACATCTTCAAATTGATTTGAAAGATATTTATATCCCCATACTAAACCACTCGCCAGCATGAGCAGAATCGCCATTACTATCTGATGTATTACAAACCATACTATATTTATCGTTTGATTGGTTCTCTTTGACTTTTCCACTATTCTTATCATATTCCATATAAAAGTAAGAATAAGAGCTATAAAACATGGGATAACCAATTGCAGGAAATTTATGATATTTATATTTGCATTTATTGTATCAAATGCTGATTTTCCTGCTATAAGTTCAATCGGCTTTTGTAAATATTCCGTATTCCTAAAAACTGATGCCTCTTGATAATTCTGATACCCTATACTATCAACCAAACAATCCTTTTCCAAATCATACACAACTATATTCAACCCCTGTCTGTGTGTACAATAACTCTCACCATCAATTTTAATATCTGCCCAATTTCCAAGATATTGCCCTCCACTACATAAATTTATATTGTGACCATGAATTTTTTTCTTAAAATAAAGTGCTGCTTCATTGCTTGATTCCGTTTTAACGAGCTTTCCATCACTGATAACAGCATAGAAGCTTGATGCAATTCCTGTATCTCTAGGAGTACTATCTATTCCAATATCATTTAAGCACTGCTGAATTGAATCTGTAATTCCTAAAGAATAATCTGTGCATACTGCCATCAATATCAAATACTGTTTATCACAATATTTTTCAAGTAATTCTTCAATGGAATAGTCAGGAAGTTCATCATCAATCAAATCATATTTCACTGTACAATTATTCAAAATAATATCATTTGAAAATTTCTTTACAGTTATCCCATTCCATTTAATAGCCATTTTAATATTTTTAGTGTCTGTATATATATTCATCTCATCAAAAGTTTCGCCAGCAACGTATGGAACCTTTACAGTCGTATTATTCTTATCTGCCTTATGTCTTTCTAAATCCGAATCTGATGAATACTCCACTTCTGTCAGAGTATGCTTATCCATATCTTTGCCATACAAGCTATATTCTACCGAATAATTTGCTGGTAGCAACATTACAGCTATACACAATATTATTAATACAGCAAATATATAATTTACTATCCTCATAGTTTTCTCTCTTGTTATATCCATTATATATATACCTCTCATTCTTCCCATAATTTTGTACACTAAAAAGAGCATTCTGCCCACAAAATGCTCTATAATTATACTTGATTTTATATAAAATGTAAATTATTTTCTTAATATTTTCTTAACATTTCACTATGGTATAAGTTTGTTCACATATGGTATCTTTTGTAATAATTTAACTATAATTACAGATAATCCGTATGTCAAAAATATACCACCTATTCTCCAAGCAGTAGAAAACTCATTAATACTAAAAATATAGCATAGCACATATATAGGGTATTTATGTATCAAATATACTCCAAAACTCGCCCCCGATAATTGCATAATTGTAGAATTAAATTTTTCATAATTCTCCCATTTAAAATATTTGAATGCCGTAAAAATAGCCACCGCATATATCACTGTGGGAAAATTAGTATACCCTCTATACGTTGCATTAATTGAATTATCTCTAAACGACAAATATGCCGTAATTCCAAATTGAAAAAACAACGCTATAACACCAAATAAATATATTACTCTCCGCACTTTTAATTCCATCTGTGTGTTTGCAAGATAATATCCCAGCAATACGAAAATAATATATCCCCCACCCAATGGATTATTTAAACTTTGATTCCAATCAATTCCAATTATCGAAAACAGCACTGGTAATAAAGATCTGCTCAAGAACGTATAAAGAATCAAATATGTAAAAACTCCTTTTTTACCAATTCTTTTTTGTGATGGAATTATTCCCAAAACTGGGATACACAAATATACTGCAAATAAATCTATAAAAAAGTAATATATATTAAACGCTCTAACATTAAATATAACATTTATAAGTTTAATTGGACTTGATACATCAGACCATTTCAAACATTTTAATGCCAGAACACACCATACAATAGCAACCACACTCCAAAATAGAAACGGAATCATAGTCCTACTGAAACGTTTTTTTATAAATTCATATGTATTATATCTTTTACGATAATCCATAAGTGTTGCCCCTGTTAACATAAAAAACACAGGAACCGCAAAATAACATAAACAGTCTATAAACAGACTACTCAACCAGCTAACGCTATGATGAAATGTATATAATGAAGTACCATTCACATGCATTGTAACAACAGCAATGCATGACACTACATTTAATGCATCAAAATAACCAACTCTTTTTTTTGACATTATATTTTTGTCCTCTCTCTTTTATAACCTACAATGAATCAGCAAGCAATTTTTCTCTTTATCAGCTGCTTAACCATACTAAAATTTGTTTTCATAAGATTCCAATTGCAAATCAAATTTACCGCTAAAAAAATTCCTAAAATAATTATTCCATAGACAATTCCAGCACCTATTAATAGCATATAGCTTCCAGCCCAATGAATTTTATCATAAAATAAAATCATGCACAAAACAGCTGTTAATATGTTAACTATCATTATCCTATAACTGGAAATCACCGAAGTTTGTAATATTCTATGATTTGCATATATAATCATATCATTAGTACGATAAACCATAGCAACAATAGTTCCTATCAAAACACCATAAATTCCAAATTTATATACTGCTAAAAATGATACTATAAGATTTATTGCTGATTCTGCAATTGAACGTGACTGTGTCTTTTTAAAATGTCCAGCTATATTAATCAAATTATTAGATGCAAAACGAGCAATGCTAAGTAACTGGATAGTCAAAAATAAAACAGGCAAAAGCTTATCTATATAATTATAATCTGTCATATTCTTAGTGTACAGATTCATGAATGGAAGTGTTAATACTCCAATCACTGTAAATACATAATACCCAAAGACCGTAATATCCAGTTCAAACACTCTATATATGTGAATAAAATATTCCTTTCCCTTATGATAATTCTGTCCCAAATAAAAAACCAGACCATTGTTTACTGTATTAAACAAATTAAGTACTGTAGAATATATATAATTATAGACGGTATATACACTTACAACCTTTAATCCTGAAAAAACAGATAATACCAATACATCTGTGTTTGAAAAAACCAAAGTTGAAATTTGATGAATTAATACAGAATTTTTTTGTGAAATTGCCGCTTCATTCGGTTCAACACTAAGATCTATCCAGCCATAATTTTTATGAATATATATTTCGAACAAAGCCATTTGCAATACATTAAATGCAAAAAATACAACCTGAACTGCAAGGACCTGAAATCCGGCAATAATAAGTATTATTTTTCCAACATTTATCAACACATTAACAATTGTTGTAATATTAGTAACAATGTAGGATTTCCCTTCAGCCTGAAGTAATATTTTATATTTTCCCTGATACATAAAGTTGACAACATTTCCTAATCCTCCAAAGAAAATTAATGCCATAACCAAAAACGTATTAAGACTATTTTTTACTACAAATGGATATATTACAGAAAAAACAACCAACGCTGCAAAATAAAGCTTACTAGTTCTTTTATAATATTTATTAGTTGCTGATAAAATAGAATTTATATCTTTTTTCCCACCTTCAGCTATCGGTTGATATAATGCCTGTAACGATGCGGTACCTACTCCGGCTTCGAATAATCCAAGATATACCAATATCTGAGAAATTGAAGATAAAAGTCCATTCACCTCTGAACCATAATATTCAATAATAACCTTAGGAACAATAATTGCAAATACAACAGTTAAAGCTTGTCCTAAAATACCAAATACTATATTATAAATTCCTTTTTTTGCATTCATACCGGCCGCCCTTCTGATTTTAAATAAATAATTTTTTTACAAATTCTTTCATAAGCCTATTTCGATATATATGTCTTACTATAAACCATTGTTTAAGCTTAAGCTTTTTACTTGTCAAAGATTCTTTTGAAATATCTGTATATAATTGACTTTTCTCAAATTCCTCTATAAACGGATGTTTTAAATCATAATCAGCTCCTGCAAGATTCATAAATATGCCATTCATAAAGTACACAACATCTTTATACTTTTCGAATTTCTTTTCCGAATAATACGTTAACAAATAATCATAAATCTGTGTATAATCATGAATATATGACAATCTTGTCAATTTTAAAGCACTACCAACTGTTTCAACATTATACTTGTACAATGGTTGCGTTATATACTCGTAATTACTTGCATAATTGGCATATTCAAGATTAAATAACAAATCCTCACCCATTTTTATACTTTCTTTATATAAAATATTATTTGTTTTCACTACAGATGTTTTATAAATATTATTCCAAATCATATTGTTTTTCAACATTAAAAATGCATGGAGCAGGAAATTTTCATTTTCCTGCTCCTTCGGTAAATCACGTTTACAATAACTTAACTCACCATTATCCGTATAATAATCAAATAAATATATATCTTTATCCCATTTCTTTTTCATAAAATCTGAAATAGTCTCTACGCATATCATATCATCACTATCTACAAACATCAAATATTCGCCTGATGCATGATTAATTCCATAATTACGTGCCGAACTCACTCCACCATTTTCCTTATGGTATACATTTATCCTTTTGTCTATTTTTTCATAGCCACGACACAAATCCAGACTATTATCTATAGATCCATCGTCAACAATTATAATTTCAATTTCATCACTCTGAATCTGAAGTAAAGTTTTTAAACATGATTCTATATAATTCTCTCTGTTATACACAGGTACAATTATGGACAATTTCATTATATTCATCCCTCTTTATATCTGATTACTTTTGCAGGACAACCTCCAACAATTGCATTAGCAGGAACATCCTTAGTTACTATACTGCCAGCAGCAATAATTGCATTATTACCGATAGTTACACCTTTTAATATTACAGAATTTGCACCAATCCACACATTATCACCTATCTTGATTGGTGCAGAAACAAATCCACCATTGACAGTATCATGATCATGATCAACCATTACTACATTGTTCGCAATAATACAATTTACTCCAATCTCAATTTGTTTCAAGCACGTCACACTTACATTCTGATTCATAAAACAATGCTGTCCTATTATCATGCAACCGCTTTGTACACTTAGATAACAAAATCTTTTGCTTTCAAAATCATTTGCTATCTCAATTTTTCCACATTTAGTCACGACAATTTTTGTTTTAGAACCAAGATTAATTTGTTTTCCAGTGTTCAATCTATTTCCATACAGGATTTTATACGGAATCAACTTAATTGCTGAAATAGTATATTTAATTCTCTTCACTAATCCCATTTACTTCACCTGATTCTTTATTTTTATAAATAAAATATATTAAAAATCCCCATAACGTCCAAAATACAACCGTAGTTTCATTATTAACATATAATATTTCCGATACAAACATACTTGATGCAACAATTGTAATACATCCACTAAACAGTGCAATGCACTTCAGGATATCTTCATCTTTAATAAACTTATAATTTTTTAGAATATAAATCAATGATGATATCATAATAAGTAAAAACATTATTGTTCCTACAATTCCCTGAGAAGATAACAGGTCCATAAACATATTATGAAACGCGTCAAAAACGGCAAATCCATTGGTTAACATGTAGCAATTTGGAAGTTTTTCTCCTGCATACGTAACATTATTTCCAAAACTTATTCCAAAGATTGGACTTGTTTTAAAAAGTTCAAATGCATTATTCCAAAGATCAAATCTTCTGTTGCTTACATCTCCCTCCAATTCCTCTTGTCTTCCAATTTCTATTTTATTTTTATTATCTTCCTTGTCGTTATCAGACCCATGTGCATGATTCCAGCTCTCCACAGCTGCCACATAACCATTATATCCAGCCTTAATCCCCTGTTGTGCCCCCATTGCAACAGCAACAGCAATAATGGCAACTACAATAGCTGTCGTAATTTTTTTTCTTTTATTAAAAGTATACAGGAAGAAGAACAAAAGCATACTTATAATAACACAAATCATTCCAGTTCTTGAAGCAGAAAAGCTAATACTCATTAACTGAATAAGCATTGAGATAACCATACTAACTTTTATACACTTTTTTTGACTACTAAAGAAAAAATACAAGCTTATAATCAATGCTATTGTCGTTAATATGGCTCCATAATTAGGATCGGTATGAATCCCATACAACCTTCCCCAATAAGCTACACCAACAATAAATGTTTTTGATTCACTTATAATGCGATTAAAGCCATAGTTTGCAAAAAGCATTCCTATACCTATTATATTCATAATAGATGTTATAATCAGGATTTCCAATATAACAAACCTAAATTCTTTTGTTACAAATTTTTTATCTCTTTTCAAATCAAATAAATACAATAGCACAAATTGAAATGTCATCCATATTATTATTT
>ENA-OVFU01000360-OVFU01000360.1-human-gut-metagenome-genome-assembly--contig:-NODE-360-length-37642-cov-20.569479_pt1 | contig 37642 bp, 56 predicted proteins | sample MGYA00237764_ERZ505407 | MGnify/ENA primary metagenome ERZ505407 (study PRJEB26158, sample SAMN06016366) | human gut metagenome | biome: human gut; feature: ankylosing spondylitis patient; material...
GATCCGCCACTGCGGCGCAGGCGAGCGAATCCGCCTCCGCGAAGTCGGCCGAGAGCGCCGGACAATCCAAGTCGGCGGCATCGGCATCCGAGAGCGCGGCGGCACGGTCGGCGACGGCGGCATCCGATTCGGCGGCGAAGGCAAAAGACAGCGAGGCCGCGGCCAATGCCAGCGCGGCCAACGCGGAGACGGCCGCCCAATCAGCCAATACCTCCGCCAGCACGGCCACCGGCAAAGCGCATGATGCGGCCACATCGGCCGATAAGGCCAAGGCCAGCGAGACCGCGGCGAAAACGTCTGAGACGGTCAGCGCGGAACATGCCGATACCGCTTCGGCCGCCGCCAGCGAAGCCGCAAAGACCCTTGAGCAATTACGCAAATGGTTCCCCGCGGCCACGATGCGGACGGACCTGTGGATGGAACCCGTGGACTTCGTCGTGGCCGGCCCGTATGAGATTCCCGACCAGCCGACCATCAGGCTCAAACCGGTGGCCGCGTACCTGGACGGGCACACGTCGGACGTGGACGCGTCCATGGCGTCACGGGACACCACGGTTGCCACGTTGGCCGGCCAGACCCTGACGTGGGTGAGCAATACGACCACGCTATTGGCCGCGCTCAAATCGGACTGCTACCATCCAGCGGAAGTCACCATCAAAGCCGGTGGCACCACTGTCACCAAGCACGTATACCTTCAGGCCGACCAGCCGGACGGAGTGGTCGGCGACCTGTGGGTGCGCACCGAAAAACTCCACAATGGCCTGCGATATTACACCGGCGCGTACGGTACGGCCGCCGCGGACGCCAATTCGATGTTCTTCCTCGTGGACAGGCCACGCGAAATCTGGCGGAAAACCATAGACAGCTGGACACTATTGACCGGAAAGGAATTGGAATGAGACGGAAACTCGCCTATTCGAACCCTGTGCTGACGGATACGGTGCGCCGGTTCGGCATGCTCCCGAAGGGTGACTGGCATGTCAGCAAGACGGGCGGCATACTCTTCGTGGGCGACACCGACTGGAACTGTTCCGCCACATTAGGCGAGACGCTGAATGAGGCGGAATTCCATTTGGACAAGACCACGAGCATGCTGGTGCAGGTGCAGGACAAGACCACCTGCCGTGATATCGCCATTGAATCGAAACCCGCATACGACATTTACGTCGTGGGGGGGGGGCTTCCGGGCTTCTTCACCGCCGACACCGCACCCTACTAAGCGGATTGGGGGTGGCGGCATGAGAATCAGGAATCTTTACAATCCGCCGACCATGAAGGACCGTGAGGCGGTCACCCCGTGGGCTCCTGCTGGCATGACCGCCTCGTCGAAGACCACCGACGAGGGGTGTGAGATAACCGTCACCGGCGACGTGGAGCAGGGCTGCTGGCTGAATCCGCCAAGACCAAAGCCTGATGGACTGGTGAACGTCGTGTGGCAGCTAAAGGACGGCTCGTATCTCATCAGCGACAATAATAATTTGACTGTACGGTTTTATGCGGGCGTGACGGTGCTGACCCGCCTGTGTGGTTTCGATGACCGTTCACTCGTGACCCTGCTGCAGAATGCCGGATTGCCGCTCGTGTTCGCCGCCACCGACCGTCCCTACTGATATTTTTCACCAACCACAAAAGCCACCCAAACGGGTGGCTTTTTTATATAGAAAGGAGAGGAATTTGAGCATCCTCAACAAAGGCAAGCCGTTGACGTGTTGGTTTCGGCGCGGTCTGACCGATGCGTCAATCCATGGGAGGAATCGAAAGGATGAATGAGGAATATCTCATCACGATTGTCGTCGCCATCATCGGTTCCGGTGGTTTCGGGGCTTTCGTGCCGTGGGTGCTCGACAAAATCGACAACAGGCGCGACCCGCTGTACGAGGGCGTGAAGGAGCTGCTGTTCTGCAAGCTTGAACTGTTGCATCGGCAGATGGTGGACAACGGCGGCGTATGCACCGTCGAGGCGAAACGGACCGCTGAACGCATATACCGCGCCTACAGCGGTCTGGGAGGCAATGGCGTCGGCACGGAAATGCGCAACGACATCCTCGACGCGCACATACAGGAGGACCAGCAATGACACGTCTCATGATCGCAATCGTAGCGTACCTGGTATTGCTTGCGCTCATCCTCATGTTCAATCACGGCGCGCACATGCGCTGACATCGATTTTTTCAAAACCAAGGCCACCCCCCACGGGGTGGCCTTTCTATTTGCCCCTGACTTGGGGCAGGAAGGAGAGGAATTTGAGTATCCTCAACAAAGGCAAACCGAAGCACATGAAACCCCGCCGACGCTGGCGCACGCCGCTGACCGCGCTCGCCGTCGCAGCCTCCATGGCGTTCGCCCCGGCGGCGATGGCCGACATGGACGGATACGACATTTCGAACTGGCAGTGCGGCATCGACACCGCGAGCGTGCCGGCCGATTTCGTCATCGTCGGCACCACGTGGGGTTCCGGCGGCGTGTACGGCGGATGCCTGTCCAACGGCGTTAACACCGACGCTAACCGTCAGCTCGCCGGTGCCATCAACAGCGGCAAGGAGACGGGCGTCTACCATTACGCGCGCGGCGACAACCCGAAGGCTGAGGCCCGGTTCTTCGTCGATAACGTGCGCGGATACGTGCACAAGAGCGTCCTGATCCTCGACTGGGAGGCGCAGGACAACACGGCCTGGGGCGACAAGCAGTGGCCGCGCCGCTGGGCGCGCGAGGTCAAACGCCTGACCGGGGTGAACCCCATCATCTACACGATGGACTCCGGGTACTGGCAGGTCGCCGGCATGGAGACCGAGCTGAACTGCGGCATCTGGATCGCACAGTACGCCACGAACATGGTCACCGGATACCAGACCGCACCGTGGAACCTCGGCGCACGCGGCGAGGTCATGCGTCAGTACACGAGCAACGGCAGTCTCAGCGGCTGGTCCGGGCGCCTCGACCTGAACAGGTTCCGCGGCGACCGTGCGGCTTGGCGCAAGTACGCGAACCCCGACGACAAGGGCACGGCGAGCCTGCCGAACGTCAAGCCGACGCCACAGCCCACGACAGCTCCGACGGTCGATCTGAATGCCCTGGCCACGCGCACCATCCGCGGCGACTTCGGCAACGATCCCGCACGACGACAGGCGCTCGGATCCAACTATGCGGCGGTCATGGACATAGTTAACCGGCGACTGTCCGGCAGTGGCGTCACGACGCCATCTGGCAATGCCGGCTCGTATTGCGTCGTTGTGTCCAGCGGCGACACCATGGGCGCGATCGCCAGCCGTACCGGCCGCACGCCGGCCAGCGCGTGGAGCGTGCCCAGCGGCAACATCAACCGCATCTGGCCCGGGCAGCAAGTCTGCTACGGCGGTTCGGTCGCTTCCAGCGTCGGTGCCCATGTCGTAACCACCTCGCACGTGGTCACCGCGGGCGAGAGCCTGTGGAAGATCTACGGTTCCAGCTGGCCGGCCGCGGCCCAACGCAACGGGTTGCGTGCCCCGTACACGATTTATCCCGGTCAGGTCTTGCACTGACCGGCCTCGAATTTTAAGGAGGTGTGGAATGGACGAATCCAATACCAATGGCTACCTGCTGCCGGACAAGGCGTACAAGGCGTTGAAATGGGTCGCGTTGATCGCGTTGCCCGCTTTGGCCGTGTTCGTGCATGTGGTCGGCCCCGCATGGAACCTTCCATGCGTTGACCAGATCGTGACCACGTTGAATGCTCTGGCCGTGCTGGTTGGCGCGTTGATCGGCGTCAGCGAGTTGAAGGCCCAGTATTCCGAGTAGAAACCTTTCATTTCTCTAACATCATGTTGGAGAAGTGTAAGAATACTATGACCTACTCGTACATTGAGTACGAGTCGCCCCTCTCTCAGCATTGCTGGGGGAGGGGCTTTTTCCTCATTCCGCATACAAACCGCATACAAAGACCGTCACGTTGCGTTCCATACAGTCATAACCAGTCACAACTTACAGGATGGTAAAAGCGTTGAAATACCAACGTTTCCCAATCTCCAAACATTCTGTCAAACCAAACCTAAAAACCACCAGATATGACAGAATGTCGCAGGTTCAAATCCTGTCAGCCCGACCGGAGCCCTTGGAAACATTAGGTTTTCAAGGGCTTATTTTTTCAGTCGAAAACAATCCGCATACAAATGCATACAAACGCCGCGGTACCTCCATGCCCGATTCACACGAGTTCGCGCTCGCGGAGGGCTCCGATCGCGTCGGCCACGTCGTCCAATCGTTCCGGCCAGAGCGCCGTGTAGGTGTTCAATGTGATGCTGGGAGAGGAGTGGCCGAGCTGCATCTGCAGGGTCTTCACGTCCGCGCCCTGGGCGATCGCGAAGCTCGCGTATGTGTGGCGCAGACTGTGTATGGTCACGCCCGCGTCCTCCATGCCGGCCGCTTTGACGGCCTTGTTCCATATCCTTGTCCGCCACGTGTTCGTCCAGACGTTCCCGCCACGGGTGGCACGGAACAGCCAGTCGTCATCACCCATGCCATCCATCTGCGCCTTGATCTGCGGCATAAGGAACCGTGGTATCGCGATGTTGCGGGCCTTGCCGTTCTTCGGGGTGCCGAGCATGCTGCCGCCGTGCCCGTCGTCAGTCCATGTGCGGCCTATCCTGGCGCGCCGCCTGTCCACATCCACGTCACCGACCTTAAGGGCAAGCGATTCGCCTATGCGGCATCCCGTATAGGCCTGCCATCTGACCAGCAGACCGTCCACCGGCTTCCCGATCTTCTCCGCCTCGTCCGCGAGCAACTCGACCTCGCGGACCGAGAGGAACACCATGTCGTCGTCGGAGACGATCTTCGGCACGGTGACCCTGTCCACAGGATTCTCACCGATCCACCCGTTCGAGACGGCGTAGTCAAAGATGCCCTTGAGGACGACTTTCATGATATTGCGGATGCTTCTCGCACTCAGCGGCTTCGAATCACGCCCGTCCGGCAACGCGGCCGGATAACCACCGTCCATGAGCTGGCCGACCCACTCCTGCAGCATGTCAGGGCGCAGCTCACGCAACGTCATGCCACCCCATTTGGGCAGGATGTACAGGCGCAGCTCCCTCGCATACCGGCCCGCGGTGCCGGGTTTCAAATCAACCTTCGACGCGAGCCATTCGCCGGCCACATCATCCAGGACACGAAGCTCCTGACGAGGATCGCGGTAGCGTCCCCGCCTGATGTCGTCCTCCATGGCCGCGGCATATTCCTGCGCTTCGGCGAGCCTGGCGAACTGCTTCACCCTCTGCACACGTCTACCGTCCTTGACGATGGTCCAATGACAACGCCAGCGCATCCCGACCCCATAACGGCTTTTACGCCACTTCTCAGGCACATTGGCCTTCATCGGATCGCGTGAGTTCGCCAAAGAGCGTTTGGCCGCGCGACTCGGCGGATTGCCATCATCGTCATTCTTGAGCCACAGATCATCAATGGTCACTTTCATGGCGCTTCTTCCCACATGTTTTTCACCCCGGCGCTCGCGGTATGCGGGTGGCCGGGGTCATTTTTTATAAGGAATCCGAAGGGGTATAAGGCTCTATAAGCACGTATAAAGGCGTATAACTATTGCATGCACACGCCGGAATCATGAAGCAGCTGCCGGTAGTCCATCAGCACCTGCACCGTCACACCCAATTCGACCGCCATCGGCCACGCCGCGCCCTCATAAATCTCCTCGGCCATGCCGTAATCCACCGGACTGATCAACGCCAGCGCGGTCTCCCTACGGCAACGGCGCTCGCATTTGACCCCGTATTGGCTGCCACAGCCGGGGTCGTGGTGTCTGGCATGGATGAGCTCGTGGCACAAGGTGCAGCGGCGTTGGAATCCGGCCAGCCGTTCGTCGAGGATGATGAGGCGGAGCGGATCGTAGTAGATCCCGCACCTGTCTCCGGCCAGCCGGCGTTCCTCCACTCGCACGCCCAGTGTTTTCGACCAGGACGTCAATGTGGCGTCGTTCACTGCTTGGCGGTCTTCACCACTGTGGTGGTGCCCATCGCGGTGGTCTCCCAGCTGACGCCGTCCGCCTTGGTGTAGGTGAAGTCCTTGGTGGCGTCCTGCGAGCCGAGCAGGGACGCCTGCATCGCCGCGGTGTCTCCCTGGCTCGTCCACTTCCAGTCGCCGGCCTTGTCTGGCGCATTGTAGGAGCCCTTCCAGTACAGGCTCTTCGTATCGCCGTTGTCGCTGACCCACTGGACGGTGATCGTGTCGGCCGTGATCTCGGCCTCCATCCAGGAATCCGTGCTGCCGGAGTTGGTCTGCTTCCACGTGCCGGTCAGATCCGCAGGCTGTTCTACCGGCTTCTTCTCTGCTGGCTTCTTTGTCGTCTGCGATTGGCTCGTGCTGCCGGCGTCGGCGGTTTTGGCGTCACTGGCGTTGCCGCATGCGCCAAGCCCGAGAATGAGCAGACCGGCAACGGCCGTTGCGATTGTCTTCCTGTACATGGTTTCCTTCTTTCCTTGGTTGATTTGCATTAAAAATTCAATCTCTTGGCGTTTCGGCTTCAAGTGTCTTGTTCGGATCGTCGTTGGCAGCCACGCCGAAATCCTCCGGACGGGAAGCGATACGGTCAACCAGCTCATCCGTGACCCGAAACTCGCGCTCGCGGGCCTTTGCGCGGTTAGCACGGTCGACAAATTTTTCAGCCTCTTCAATGAGTTCATGTGGATTGATTCCGAAGACTTCTGAAAGTTGAGCGATTTGCGTCACCTTTATGTCGCGCTCATTTTTCAGCATTCTGATTAGAGTGCGCTCCGGCACGCCAGATTTCTCCGAAAGATCTTTAATGGTTAATCCTGCTGCAGATCGTTCTGCGGCAATTGCCCATTTGGGCGTGTTGTACTTGCATACTACTACTATGCAAAGCATGGACAGCATGAAGTACTCAGCAACAGTCGCAAGACGAGTTGGCAAAGCTCTTTCCCGCGCAAAATTCAGCATTTCCGAAGCATCGGAGAAATCAGGAATTCCACGAGTCACATTGACAAGGAGGCTCAAGTATCCAGCGTCATCGCCATTCACAGTTCGTGAATTGCATCAAATTTCAGAAGTCGTTGGATGTGACGTCAGCGACTTCTTTGTCAAAGAAAAAAAGAGTGAATTTGTTAAGCGCTCGCCGATGGAAGCGATCGAAGAACAGAATCAGGCGCTCGCCGACGAATGAATCGAAAGGAAGGTGTTCTCACATGGAAACGATAGCGACCTGGTTCTCCATCGTCTGCGCGGTGGCGAGCATCATCACTGTCTGCATCAATATGTGGCTCAACGGCTAACGGCGCAACAGGAATCGCGCCATACGTTCTCTTCTAGTGGATTGGACGAAACCATGTATCTCAAGGTTATCGACGATTGGAGTCCCTGCATCATACTCCTTTTGGGTCACTCTGGTGGGTTTGCCGAGTGGAACGAGCTGATCCACGAGACGTTGCCCATCGACGACGTCCCATCGGAAATCCTGCTTGAGATATTGGGGCTTGCGGGTCGGGGAATCCATCCAATAGACGCGGAACCAGCCGCTTTTCGCCGGAGTAGTACCATCCAGGAAAAGCTTGGATTCCGGATCGTCGAGCGATGCGTAGACGGTTCCACGCGGTTCCACGAACGCGAATTCGGTGCCTATGTCTTTCGCTTGGCCGTGCGGCGTGTCCAGGTATTGGATTGCCTGCACAGAGCACCCAAAAGCGAACAGTTTAACTCCGACTGCCTGCATCTCGCCGTTGTTCGTCAACGCAAACATGTGACCGATCCCATCGAATTTCTCAAGATCGTCATTCGCGTCTTTCAGAAACCGATTGAAATCAGCGCGTCCCTCCTTGCCATGTATGGGGATGCAGGTCCAATGCGCAGCTGCCCTGCGCTGCCAATTGCGGAATGTAATCCACACATTGACAGCCAATGCCAGAAAAGACAAGGCAGGGGACAGCAATGTCAGCCATAAGGGATCGGTGCTCATAAATTCACTCCGCAATCAGTGGAACACGGTCAACGTGCACAACGATACAGCAGCAACGCGTCATGGGAATGCATAACCACTAATGAAAACGATTCTAAGGAGAATCCAATGAACAATGAAATCCAGAAGTTCAAGGGCGCGTCATTGCGCACCTTGACCGACGAGGCGGGGGAGCCGTGGTTCGTCGCCAAGGGCCAGACGTACTTCATCCGCCGGTACTGCCTCCAGCCGTCGTTGGAAGCGGGCGCGTGATGGATGACAAAGAGGTGTTCGCCGCATTGGCGGCGGCGTTGAAGCCGATGAACACAACGAAGGACATCGCGGACAACTGCGGCATCAAGGAAGGCACCCTGGCGTACTGGCGTAGCGCGGGCATCGGCCCGAAGTTCGTGAAGGTGGGACGAATCGTCATGTATCCGAAGGAGCAGATGATCGCCTATTTCGCGCAACACCTGTACCAGTGCACGGCCGAATACGAGGAAGAGGTGGGTGCGTGATGAGCGCGTGCCTTGAAATCAACAACATTCCGCAGAAAAAAGCGAAGCGTATCAGTGACTATCTCTTCGCGCATTCCGGCAAATGGATAACGGACGACCCGATCAGAGCCGAGTTTTTAGGCGACGGGAAGGCGTTCGTAATCTTCCCCGCGGTCGCGGAAGTGGACTCGAGGGAATTCATGACGATGTTGGGGGATGAGTGATGATTGTTACAACCAAGCCAAGCGCTCTTAGCGTGGTGGCGTCCATCATCTGCGCGATATCCGGAATCTGGATGTTTGCCTGTGGACTCAAATCTCTGAATCAATTCCAGATTCTTCTTGGCTGCTCCCTTCTGCTCAACGGATTGCAGATTGGCGCTAGATGGGTGATGCTGCGGGAACTGAACAGGAACTACCTGCTCATGCGCCTATCTGGGCTATGTACGGAACCGCCGCGAGAGCAAGAGCGGGAATCTGAACGATGAAATCAGCGAACATCCCACCCATGTATTTCTCCTTGATCTTCTGCCAGCGGGATTGGTCCTTGGCGTGCGATTCGGCGATGTACAAGGCTCCAAGCAGACGCTGCATGGCGTCATTGAGCTCGAACGAGCCGCAGCTCTCCCAATCGTTGACGCATCGGCGAACCTCGGTCGTGAGATTAAGCACATACGACTTCAACGCCGCCGGCATGCTCACATCCTCTTTCAGGCACTGCTCGATTTCAGAAAGGAAGCCGGAGATGTTCTCCCTGTCCTTGTCCTCCATCCGCACATCCAGCTCTACCCACCTGTCGGCGATGGTCTGCAAAGCCAGAACCGCCGCGGCATCCAACCTATTGGTCGAACCGGCCAACGTGCTGAAGTTCCGACGATGTCCGTCCATGGCATCGTCGGAGAATGATTCCCACAAGGCTTTCCAAATACCGGGCATCTGTGATTTCGCCATGTCGAGACGTTTCACGCCACGGGCGATCAGCGTATCAAGCGTTCTTTCGGTGCTGCACATGGCCGTGTATGCGGGCAGCACGTCCTTCCGGAATCCGTCGGGCTGCTGCTCGACCTCAAAAAACTGCAGTAGGTATTCGGCTGCATTCGACATTGATGCTTCTCCTAACTGTTCGGCCCGCACGTCGGAAATGCGGGATGACACCGATTTTAGGAGGGGGTCGGGCGGTTCTCCTAACGCCGCCCGGCATCACACACGCAAAGGAGGCGCGTGATGGTCTTGCAGCAGATGATGACCACCACACAGGTGGCGAGGCTTTTCGTGGCCGAATGGCTCAGGGAAGGCGAGACGAATTGCACAAGGAGCATTGCATGAGCGACATCCGCAAAGCCTGTGTCGAAGCGATATTCAGGGAATTTGAGGACGAGGGCGACGCCATCCGTCCGGCCTGCGGCGACGGGTGGGACGAAATCGAAGCAAGGCGTTCGCTCGGTCACATCGTCGGATGCGTTGACCTCGACGTGGTCGACCTCGTGGACATCGTCATCGACACCATCAACAAGGAGCTGTGATGGAATCAATGCCTCTGGCTGTTGGTCAGGCACTGCTCGACTTCGTCGTTGCGTCTGGCGCCGAGCTCCGTAGTGTAAGTGACGTGGACCGTCACACGACAGGATCCACGTCCGAAGTAGGTGAAGCCTGGTTGGGCGTTCAGGCGGTCGATACCGGCCTGGTCTTCGAATATCTGCTTGGAGAAGAACTCGCTTTCGAGCGCGACCTCTCCGAACGGCGCAACCTCGTCGACGTGCCGTTGCGCAACGGTCTGGTCTTTGAAACGGACGAACACGGACACGTCTCGTGCCATGTCGGGGCAATCGTTGACAAGGAATACGGTCGAGGTTTCTCCATCGTATTCGACCCGCCACTTGTGGACCGTCTGGTCGGCGGTGACGGACAACGCCCGCTGGCTGATCGAGTTCGCGTCTGCAGCTATCTCGTTCGCCTTTCCTGCAAGGCAGTTGGCCTGCTCGGCGGCACGCTTCGATTCGACGGCGATCCGGTTGGCTTCCTCAGCCGAGCCGTTCGCCTGCTCCGAGAGCTTGTTGCCATGGCGCGCCTGGAACAAGGCGACACATCCGGAGACACCGCCAACCAATCCCGTGATGGCGCCAACGACGCCGGTGATCGCATTGATGTCCATTCCATCGATTCTACGGACGGAGGCGAACGATGAAGGTTCTTGCCCACGTCATCCTGCACCAGCTGCTGTTCGCGGTGTGGTTGCTGGCCATGTGGGTGCTGTACTGCACGCCGGCCTGTACTCACCCGATCGAACATCTCATCGCCGTGCCGTTCGCGGTGCTCATCCCGACGGCCGTCATCATGCGTCGCCTGTGCTCCGACCCCCGCTTCGCACGCTGGCTGGACGAGCAACGGCAGTGAAGGACTTGGACGGTTCCGCACACATTGCGGCATGGACGTGGTTCGTCATGCGCGGCCATGCCGGAACCGCCCGCGCGTCAAGGAAAAGACGTTAAAACCAGCCGGACGGGTCATCTTCTCTCTTCTCCTCCCGTCCGGCCTTCGCCGGGACCCGCGACAGGATGCGGGCGCCATGGATCGGCGTGTTGAGGTCACGTCGGCGGATGGATGCGCGGTTCGAATCCGCGTCCCGGCACGACATCAATCCAAAGGAGGCAAACGTTGCCAAGCAAAACACCAAGCAGGCCGGAGGGCGAGAAGTGGTTCGAATGGCCGCTCACGCCCGCCAGCGTCGGCATGACGTCCGCCGAGCTGATCGGCGAACTGTACGAGACCATCAGCGCGCTCAACCGCGACCGTGGCTGGAACCTCACCATGGTCGCGCCGGCGCGCTTCGGCGAGATCGTCATCGACCGCGAGGCCGGATGCCTGCGCGCGAAATGCGCGTGGAAGGCCAAGGATCCAAGCCAGCTCGGCCCGGAACCGGCTGGATATGTGAAGGGAGCCTGACATGGCCATAGGGGAGACCGTCATCACCATCGTCGGCAACCTCACCGCGGATCCGGAACTGAGAACCACCGGCCAGGGCGCGCAGGTCGCCAGCTTCACCATCGCAAACACCGCGCGCGTATACAACAAGCAGACCGGCCAGTACGAGGATGGGGCGGCGCTGTTCATGCGCTGCTCGGCATGGCGTGACATGGCCTCGCATTGCGCGCAGAGCCTTGCGAAGGGCATGCGCGTAATTGCGCAGGGACGCCTCCAACAGCATTCTTACCAGGCACAGGACGGCACCAACAGAACCGTCATGGAACTGCAGGTCGACGAGATCGGCCCGAGCCTGCGCTACGCCACCGCGCAGGTCAGCCGCATCGACCGACGGCCGCAAGGTCCCGTCTACGGCAATCCCGCCGCGCAAACGCCGACCGTCAACACCGGAGCGGGCGGCTGGAGCCAACAGCCGGCCCAGTCCACGCAACCGGCCGCACCTGCCGATGATCCGTGGGGCGCTCCGTCGGACGACCGGTCATCATTCGGAGGTTTCGGCAAACCAGATCCGGAACCGGATTTCTAAGGAGTAGCAATGAAAGCCAGCGAACAACAGGCGCTCATCCCGCAGGAAGCCACGCCCGACACGCTCATCGACCTCATCGGCAAGACCCAGCAGGTCACCAAGGCGGCGGCCGTCGTGCTCAAGGCATGCCGCACCGTCATGGACACCCGCACCAAGAAGGAGCACATCGACAAGTGGGGCGGCATCCACGCCATCACCGAAGCCGTGTACGACTGCGCAGACCTCGCGCAGCGCATTCTCGACGCGGGACTGGCCATGGAGAACATGTGTGCGAAGCCCGCCACGTCACGGCAGATGATCCTCATCGACGATCTGCGCCGCAGCCTCGACATGGACGACGGCGACGTGGAGGCGACCGTCGATCCGGACACCGGCGAGATCGACTGAACCACGGAAGGAGCAAGAGAGATATGTGGTTCATCATCGACGACCAGATGGCCGACGACAGGCGCATCCGCCGCCTGCCTCTCGCCACCGTGGGACTGTGGGTCAAACTCTGCGTCATCCACTCCAAGGGCATCTCGATGCAGGCCAAGGACCCGGCCGCGTATCCAGGATACTTCGACAAGCTCGACCTCAAGGACGCCGGCGGCACCATGAAACAACTCCAGCAGCTCATCGACATGGGGCTCATGGAGGAGCGCGGCGGCGGCTGGAGGCCCGTCTACACCGAAGGCATCTGCAAGGAACCCAAGACGCTCACCGAGGAACAGCGCGAGGCCCGGCGCAAAGCCGGAAGCAAGGGCGGACGGCGTAAGGCCGCCAACCAAAAGGCCAAGCAACCGTCTAGCAACTTGCTAGCAAACAGCCAAGCGAACGGAGAGCAAAACAGTAGCGAGACAGGTAGCGAAACGTCCAGCAACTTGCTAGAGGACAGCCAAGCAAAAACATGGCATAAAACCGATACCTATACCGATATACCCTCTCCGACCCCTCCCGCCAGCACCTCGAAGCAAACCGATACGCCGGACGCCGGCTTCGACCGTTTCGCCGAAGCCTATCCCGGATCCGTCGGCGCGAAAGGCCGCAAGACCGAAGTCGAAGCCAGAGCCCTGTACGCGGCCATCGCCGGAAACCCCGTCGAACTCGGCCGACTCCAAACCGCGCTCCGCCGCTACAAGCGCGCCGTCAACGACGGTCAAATCCGCGGCGGCCACATCCCACGGCTCAACACATGGCTCCGCGACCAATGGGAGACATGGGCGCCCGAACCAGTCACGCCAACACCACGTCACAAGCACACCTGGAACTGCGAACACGTCCACCGGCTCATGGATCCGCATGAGGACGAATACGACCACACCGGAAGCCTCCGCAACGGCAATCCAAGCGAATGGTGGAAGGCATGCCAGGCGTGCGCAGACGAACTCAACAACCAAGAAACCAGCAAGGAGAAGCAGTGAGCAACTACCAAAGCAACGAAATCAAGCTCATCAACACGAGCCTGATCGACCCGCACCCGGACAATCCACGCAAAAACATCGGCGACGTGACCGACCTCGCCGCCAGCATCAAAGCCAACGGCCTCCTCACACCCCTCAGTGTCGTGCCCAACGGCATCCGCTACCGCGTCATCGCCGGACACCGCCGTCTCGCCGCATGCAAACAGGCCGGAACTGGAGCCGTCCCATGCTTCGTGCTTGACCTCGACCCGTTGCAGCAGCTCGAGGCGATGATCACCGAGAACTGCCAGCGCGAACAGCTCACCGTGTTGGAGGAGGCTGACGCCATCCAGGGCATGCTTGATCTGGGGGCTACCACCGCCGGCGTCGCGCACAGGCTCGGCCGAAGCGGCGACTACGTGCGTGACCGTGCCAAGGTCGCCGGGATCAAGACCGAGGTCAGAGCGACCCGCGACGATTTCGGCCAGCTCACCATCGGCCAGCTCGTGGCCATAGCGCGATATGACGGCCAGCCGGACAGGCAGAAGAAGCTCGCGCAGGCGGCCGGCACCTCGAACTTCGACTACATCCTCCGCAACATCGAACGCGACGACCGCGACCGGCAATGGATCGAATCGGTCGCCGCGCTCCTCAAGAACGCCGACGGCATCAACCTCATCCCCGACCCACCCTACAGCAACCCGGAATGGCGATACTCCGGCTGCATGTTCCCATCCACCGGCACCCCCGAAGAAGCCATCGAGAAGATCCGCGAACAGAACCCCGCAGCCGTATCCATCCACACGCAGCAGGTCTACCTCTGGACCCGCCGCGACAAGACCGCCGACGCCGAAAAGGAAGCCCGACGCGCCGCCGAACAAGCCGAACGCGACGCCCGCCGGCACGCGCTCGAGGAATACGCCGCCGCATCCGCAGACAAGCGCATGGCATGGCTCCACGCCAACCTCCACGGCATCAAACGCGACAAGCTCATCGAAACCACGGCCCAGCTCGGACTCCTGCAGATCATCGACCCGGACCCGCAGGGCTACACGCTGGCGCTGAGCACATGGAACGACGCCGCATGCGGTGGCGAACAATTCGCCACCATCAGCGGCATCGAACCGGAACGGGCACTCGCCGAACTCCGCTACCACCTCGACGAACCCGACTGGGCGGTCTGGGCGGTGCAAATCCTCGCCGCACGCATCGAATGGTTCATCGACCCGACCGACTGGACCACCGTCAACGACACCAGCAGACGCATCCCCGGCTACTACCAGATCCTCCAAGACCTCGGCTACACGCCCACCGACGACGAAACCAGCCACCTCAGCCAGCTCACCGCCGCCATCAGCGAAGCCGACTCCGACGAAAACGAGGAGAACAACCAATGACCATGAAACAACTCGAAAGACTCGCCCGACTCCTCACCGACACCGCCCAGACCGCCAGCACAATCGAACTGCGAGCGCTCGCCGGTGGCAGGGCGGATGACGGCATCGTGGCGATGGCGGCCGGGTTGAGGGCCGACTGCACTGCGTGTTTGGTGCTGGTCGACGGTCTGATGCAGGAGGGGGTGCGTTGTGAGTGAGTTTGCTGATTCGAAGCGTGCCGCCTTGGAGCGTCAGGGTTGGCATTGTCTGCGTTGCGGGACGAACATCCATGACCCGTCATGCTGGCCTGGACGCAGTGGCCATCACCGTCAGTTGCGGCGGGCGGCGGATCCGGATGTGAGGCACAGTCCGGCCAACATCGTCGAGCTGTGCGGTTCGGGCACGACCGGCTGCCATGGGTGGGTCCACCAGCATGTGAAGGAGGCCGAACGCCTCGGGCTGATAGTCCCGCTCGGCAGGGATCCGCGCACCACCCCGGTGCGCGACTGGCAGGGGATATGGCTCCGCCTCAACCAGGACGGCACCGCGACCCGTCTGACAGCCATGGAGGTCGCCACACTCGACATCGACAGGAGGGAAACGGAATGACCATTGACAAGACCGACATGCTGCTATGGATGGACGTGGAGACCACGGGGCTCGACCCGGACCGTGACAGGATCCTCGAGGTGGAACTGCGTTGCACCGACGTGAGAGGCGTGCGGTGCGTCGGCGGTTTCCGCCGCGTCATCGGGCTGGAAGGCCGCAAGGCATCCGTTACGGACAGGAACCTCAAGGCGTGGCGCATGCACTGCGCCAACGGACTGCTCGAAGACGCTCTCGACGGCGGATATACGGAGGAGGCGACGGCGAACGCGCTCGAGGAATACGTCGACAGCCTCGCGCAATCGTTCACCCTCCATCCGGCCGGCAGCAACCCGCAGTTCGACCTCGACTTCATCGGCCGGCTCTGCCCGAACCTCCCGCTGCACTACCACCGCATCGACATGGCCACCCTCCGCGACAGTCTCGAAGCCGCCGGATGGGACGTGAGACCGGAAGAGGAGACGCCTGCAGCCAGCGCCCACCGCACCGGCACATGCCTCGACCGCGACATCCGCCAATACGCGCGCATCATCCGCCACCTCTCCGATCATCCGGTCCGATACGTCGCCACGGAAGCAGCAAGGTGATGAGCATCTCGGCAGTGATCCTCCTATGCGCCGCCATCCTGATCGGCTGGATGGCCAACAGGCCATGAACCGTATTAACAATGAAAGGAACCTCGGAATGAAACAGACCATCAACCGCATCTCCAACCGCGTCGGCGACTGGTTCGCCACGCTGTTCTCCCTCACCGCGCTGCTGCTCGTGCCGCACGCCATCATCCGGCCGATCATCGGCTACGGCCTCCACCACTGGATCCCCATCCAATGGCTCGCCCTGCACGCCATGCTCATCATCCTCACCCTATGCGTCGCGCTCGCCGCCTACATCATTGCGGACCGCACCGCCAAGGAACCGCCGGAAACATACTGAAAGGAGCCATCATGGCAGACCAGGAGACTATTCCGATCGGTCTGGAGACGCAGAACAAGGTGGCCGAGGCCATCTACCTGCGCTGGTATAGCAACGGGGCCCGCCATCCACGCCCGTGGAACGAGATGCCCATGGAGGGCAAGGAGCCATGGAGGCGCGTGGCCAAGGACGCCATCAGCGCGTTCTTCGCCTCTCCCGAGTTCCAGACGTTGCTCGACGACGTGTACGACGAAGGCTACGAGGCGGCCGGAAAGGACGCCAGGGGCGAAAACGAAGGCGAGGCGCCGCGGTGAGCGTCAACGTCCCGCTGCATAAATGGCGGTCGGCCGACCCGGCCATCCTGATCGGCCGCCGCTGCATCGCCCAAACCGACCAGGACGTCATCATCGACGGCCGGCTCGAACTCATCCGACATCCGGACGGCGCCGCCAGCCTCCGCTTCCAGGGCATCGGAAACGACATCATCGCCCACGATCCGAACACATGTTCCAACAGTATGAGCGCCGGCATCAGATGCCTCGCCATCTACGGAAAGGAATGAAATGCACCACACAGACACCGTCAGAATCGCCACCAACCCACGCAAATGGCGCAGACCTGCACCCTGCCCGGCATGCCGCAAGTCCCGGCCGCTCATCCTGACCCTCGGCACCATCTACAGCCTCCGAACCCGCAAACCGGTCAACACCATCTACGGCTGCATCTGCCCCAACTGCCGGCACAAATGCATCCTCCACGTTGACGGCAAAAACCTCAAAAAAGCCATCCGCCTCTGGAACCACCACGCCAGCCACCATCAAAGGAACGAACAATGAGAAACACCATCTGCGCCACACTTACCGCCATCACCCTCACCCTCTGCACCGCGCTCGCAGGATGCGGCAGCGCGTCGGGGCCTTCCACGCCAGCGCATGCGGTCCGGTCCGTCGACTCGCAGTGCTCCGCCGGGGCCGACGTATTCACGGAATGCGTCATCACCCTGACCGACACGAGGAAAGTTGACTGCGTCGTTTACTCGGGCTACGAGAAGGGCGGCCTGTCATGCGACTGGAGCCATGTGAGCGGCGCGGACAAGGAGCCACAGTGAAAATCTGGTCGCAATGCGACGCCGTATGTATCGCACCAGAGGACGACGAGGAACGGCAGGCGTGCGAAATCGCTGTCAACGCCCTGCTCAGATGGTCGGCGGAACACGACAAGGAAAAGGAACAACAATGAAAGACAGTGAAGCAGGCATCGCCATCGGCGTGCTCGGCAAGCTCATCGACCAGGAGCTCGAGGCCGTGCGCGCCGCATCCCGCGACGGCAACCGGCCGTTCTATGAGATATCGTCGACCCGGTATCATGCCTTCCTCTACGCCAGGGACGAGATCAGCAAGGCGCTCGCCGCAGCCGTGGATGAAAGGGATGCGGGGAATCCGTTCCTGCCGCAGCGTGACGAGCTGGTCACGCAGGATATGCACACCTGCGATTTGTGCGGCCGGTGGTGTTCAAGTCCCGTCTATTCCATAGGCCTCATCTACGGCGGCCAGGCGAAGACATTCACCGAGGTGTGCGCCGACTGCATGTGGCGTCTCAAATTCCAGCCGGTCAAAACCATCCCACTGGACAGCTACCGTCTTTTCGAGCAGTGGCTTCTATCTCGATCAGAAGCTGAAGAAGAAACAAGAGGACGTTATGATCGGTGAAAGCCAGCTTGACTTCGAAACCCAATACCTTCAAGGCGAATCCATCCAGGTCTCCACAGACAAGACCATCACGCAGATCGCCTCCGACGCCTACGTGCGGGGCTTCATCGCAGGACGACTTAAACCACCGACCGAAATCGAAATAGACGCCGCCCTACGCTACCTCAACAACAACGCGCTTATCAGACAGGGCATAACCCACATAACAGTCAAAAACGCGCTCGCCGACATGTGCCGGGAAATGAGATACGCCTTGACGAAAAGAACCACCAACTGAAAGGAAACACGACAAATGAGCGAGGAAACACTCGACCCGCCACTGCCGCCGACTGACGCGCGCGCCGAAGCCGTCGCCGAACGCCTGTTCGGACTCAAATTTGCACTCCGCAAGGACGATCCGAAACACATCCACGACGAATGGGAGCATGCGGCCGACTGGATCCACGACGGATACCTGCGCCAAGCCATCGAAGTGCTCGCCACCGCCGACCAAGCGCAACCCGCGAGCGCCGACGGTGGCGATTATGAGGAGCGGATGCGCGTCGAATACCGTGAGTTGACCGCTCGTGCCGGCGGGCTCAGGGGCATGCTGCAGCGGTATGCGGATGGCACGCTTGACTTCGAGCCCGTCTGTCCGATCAGCCTGTTGAGCAGGCAGCTCGACGTCATGGACGCATATGCCAATCTGCTCCGCTGCAGAGCCAAGATCGAACACGTCAACCTTGAAAAACAGGACTCCGCCACCGAATAAACAAAGAACCCGACCTTCCGGCCGGGCTCTGGCATTACCACAAACCAGACTACCACGCCGGAGGGAATCGAACAAATGTACGAACCAACCAACGAATCCCAACCAACCACCACCAACACCACAACAAACACCAGCCAAACAACACCAGCGCTCGCCGGCGTGTGCCTCGTCTGCGGCGGAGAATGCGCTGTCGGCGACACCATGTGCACGAGATGCGATGGGCTGATGCGCGGCTGGCTGCGGGAATATCCATCATGGTTGGATTCGCTACATGAGTTCCTGGACTCGACCGCGCACTACGGAGGCCACCAGCCTGGACGCGTCAACCTTCCATCCGCGCCGACGCCAATCCGATTGCCGGTGCTCGACCACATGCAGGCCATCGAGGATGCCGCAATCGCACTCTGGCGCCGGTTGTACGCTCCGCCCGCCATGCCTTGGGCTACCTATGGCGTGCATCCGCCGCTGGTGGACATGCTGCGTGTCTGCGCCGGCAGTCCTCGACTGCGCCGCATGCCTGACATCGCCGACTTCTACCATGAGTGGGAGTCGATGGTTCGAAAGACGCTGGACATCATCGACGTGCCGCCTGCGAAACATGGCATCGGAAGATGCCCGAACCCGCTGTGCGGAGTCGAATTGACCGCGGCGGTCGGCACGGCAAGCGTTGCATGCCCCGTGTGCGGCAACACTTACCTTGTGGAGGATGTGCGGTTGGGGTTCCTGAGGGAATGCCTCCGGTCGGGACGCGCGTTCACGGCTGGTGAGTGCGCGGAACTGCTGCGCGAATGCGGATTCCAGTGCAACGCGAACACGATTCGCTCATGGCGCAAGCGCGGCAGGCTCCAACCGGTTGGTGAAAACGTGAAGGGGCAGCCGTTGTACAGGCTTTCCGACGTGCATGGACAGGTCGTGCGACGCGACTCGATTTGACAAAATCGAAAGTGCAACGCACAATTGTCAGTGGATTAGAGGGTTCAAACCGAGGCGACTTGGTTTGAACCCTTTTCATATCCGCCATGGATTCTCCTAACTCCTTGGGCTACGTAACACCGTCCTGTCCGAACGGCATATCGGACACGCTCCGCCCACTCACGTCAGAGTGGGCATACACCAACAGTGGCAGGCAAGCCAATCCCGCGCTTACGTGATGCGGTGATGCTCAAACCGCCTGTCCATGCCTTCGTAGGAATCAGTGGCAGATCACACCGGTCGCAGATCTTCGGATCCTCTTCCTTGCGGCCGCGTGTATGCGCGGGTTCGACTCCCGCCGAAGGCGCTCCATGAATAACCTCGTGAGGGGATATCCGCAGATGACGGGATCCCTAGTCGACACGTGGTCGGCCATGCTAGGACTTCATACGAAGGAATAACCATGAGCAAGCGACGCAACGAGCGGGTCAGCAACGGATACCGGCGGCGCATGCTCAGACAAAGAGTGCTGGCCGCATACGATGTGTGCGCCATCTGCGGCAAGCCAGTCGACAAGACATTGAAGACACCACATCCGATGAGCGCCGAAGTGGATGAGCTCATACCGGTCTCACGCGGCGGTGATCCATACAGCTTCACTAACTGCAGGCTCACGCACCGCATCTGCAACAGGATGAAGAGCGACAAGACAGACGAACACGCACGAGCGCTGCTGGCTGGCAGACAGGAAGTGAAATCAAGCTCGATGCCGTTCAAAACGTTCGGCATCTGACCCGATACCAGGGCAGGGTACCCGGTCATACCCCCTTGGGGTAGCCTCGGGTGCAGTGCCGATATCCCTCCCGGAATGCAAACGTCGGAAACAGGGAAAACAACGAAAGGTCGGAAAGCGAGGGAAGCGCCGATGAAGTGCGAACTCTGCGGCAAGGAATTCCAGCCATCCGGCCACGGGAGGCCTCAGAAGTACTGTTCCAAATCCTGCCGTCAGAAAGCGGATTATCGTCGGAAAAAGAACAATCCCGCTCAGGCGAGGAAGAGCAAACCTGTTGAGGCGAAGAGAAAACCGGAGCGGGAACTCGACAGACGGAACTTCGAACGGATGATGGACGGCTCCCATGAGGACACGCTCCGCGAAATCGTCGGCAGACTGCGCGAGGCTATGCATGACCCCTCGACGCCGGCCAGCGCGTTGCCGTCGATCAGCAGCAAGCTCGCCGAATTCGACGAACGGATGCGCATGGCCGAGGAATCCGGCAGCCTGTTCGATGCGAATGATGACGTGACGGAGGTGGCGGAGGATGTCGGAGCGTCGATTGTCTGAGATCGCCCAACGGCTCGTGCAGCCGGAAGACGTCACGTCGAGCGACTTCAACCTGATCAACAACGCGGCGGCCAAGGCCGGAATCCACTACGACCTGTGGCAGAAGGGCTTCCTCTACCTGCTGTTCGCCAAACGCGCGGACGGCAAATACGCCTGTGGCTCCGGTGGGGCGGTACTGTCCAGCTGCAGGCAGATCGGCAAGACGTTCACGGTCGGCACCGCGATGTTCATCCTGTGCGCCGGACGCGCCGGGACATTGGTCATCTGGACCGCGCACCACACGCGCACCTCCGACGAGACGTTCGCCGACATGTGCGACCTGACACGCAATCCGAAACTGTCCAGGTACGTGCGGAACGTGCGTCGAGCGAACGGCCAGCAGGAGATCCGTTTCACCAACGGCAGCCGCATCATGTTCGGCGCCCGCGAGAACGGTTTCGGCCGAGGACTGCACTCCGCAGACATCGAGGTGTTCGACGAGGCTCAAATCCTCACCATCAAGGCTTTGGACAACCTGATTCCGATCGTGAACACGAGTCCGAACCCGTTGATCGTGTTCATGGGCAACCCGCCGAAGCCGGGCGACCAGTGCGAGGCGTTCGAGGAGAAACGTTCCACCGCGTTGTCCGGCAAGTCGGACGACATGCTCTACGTGGAGCTCGGCGCGGACCGAGACTGCGATCCGGACGACCGGAACGCGTGGGCGAAAGCGAACCCGTCGTATCCGAAACGCACCAGCGAGCAGGCGATACTGCGCATGCGCAATCTCCTCGCCGATGATTCGTTCCGCCGTGAGGCGCTCGGCATCTGGGATGAGACCGCCACCGCGTACGCCATCAGCCCCGACCTGTGGAAGGCCGCCGAGACCGACGACGTGCCCGAAGGCGGCACGGTGAGCTTCGGCATCGACATGCCGCCCGACAGGAGCGTGCTGACCATCGGCGCCGCATTGCGGTACGAGGACGGGTCGGCCGTCATCCAGATGGCGAACATCAAGGACGCGCGGCAGGCGGGAACCATGTGGGCCGTGGACTGGCTTGCCGAACGCTGGCCGAAGACCGCCAGCGTGGTCATCGACGCGCAGTCCCCGGCAATGAGCCTGCTGCCCGAACTGAAGGCCGCGCACGTGAAGGTCACCGTGACGAACATGCAGGAGATGGGCCGCGCATGCGGCCGATTCCTCGACATGCTCAAAGCCGGAACGCTCAAGCACCCGCCGGACGAATACCAGCCGCAGCTGGCCGCAGCCGTCAAGGGCGCGACCACGCGTCCATTGGGACAGTCCGGCGCGATCGCATGGAACAAGCTCGGCTCGGATATCGACATAACGCCGCTCGTATCAACCACGATCGCCCTGTACGGGGCGTGCACGACAAAACGACATCCCGGAAGACGACAGACCATCGGAGGAATCTAAATGGGTGACATCCAGATGACAAACGTTCCGGATAGCTGGCGGCCGTCCGGAGGATCGGTGGCGCTGACGAAACTGGTTGTGCCCACCAGCATCGACGGGCTTACAAACCAAGAGAACGAACTGCTCGCAGAGCTCGCCGAAGTGTGGACACGTCATGCGAGCCGCAATCGGAAACTCACCGCATACTACGAATCGAAAGAGCCGCTGGTCGACTTCGGTCTCACGGTTCCACAGTCCATCAAGGACCACTACACGCCATTGGGATGGGCACGCAAGGCGGTGGACATGCTCGCCGAGCTTTGCGTATTCGAGGGATTCGTCTCGCCTGGTGTCGATGATCCGTTCCAACTACAGGACTTCATGAGCAGAATCGGCTTCACCAGCGTCCTTCAGCAGGCCATACAGACGGCACTCATTCACGGCTGCTCGTTCCTCAGCGTCATCCAAGATGCGGAGAACAGGCCTCTCATCCGCACCCACACCGCGGAAAGCTCGGCAGCGATCTGGGACTACCCGAACCGACGCGTCAAGGCATGCATGGCCATAACCGACGTGAACAACGACAACGAGGCCATCGGACTCGTGCTCTACATGCCGACGCGCAACATCAGCGTGTCCCGCAGTCTCGGCACATGGTACGTGCAAGGATCACAACCCACCGTGAACGGCGAATGCAGCGTGTTCCGCCTCGCCTACAAAGCCACCGAAGTCAAACCATTCGGACGCTCCCGCATCAGCCATGACGCGATGAACATCATCGACGGCGCGAACCGCACCATCGTGCGCGCCGAGGCGAACGCCGAATTCTACGCATTCCCGAAAATCCTGCTCATGGGCACCAGCGACGAGCTCGCGTCCTTGAGCGCGGACGCCGCGCTCAAACTCTACATGGGCCGCTACAACATGATCAGCAAGGACGCGGACGGTGATTCGCCGACAGTGACCCAACTGGCCGCATCCAGCATGGATCCGCACCTGACGATGCTGAAAAGCTGGGCCGCCATGTTCGCCAGCGCGATGAACATTCCCGCCAGCTCGCTCGGCATCGTATCGGACGCGAATCCGACGTCAGCGGACGCGACCGAGGCGCAACGCGAGGACCTGATTATCGAGGCTCGCCACTGCGACCGTGATTTCGGCGAATCGATCCTGCAGGCGGCACGCCTCGTGGCGCGCATACAGGATCCATCGGTGTCAGACGATGATCTGATGAAACTGCAGGTCGACTGGAAGAACCCCAACACTCCGTCAAGCTCCATGAGCGCCGACGCGTTCAGCAAACTCGCCGGCAGCATCGACTCGTTCGCCAACAGCGAGGTCGGCATGACCCGCGCCGGATTGAGCAGAAGCGAGATCGTCCGCTTGAAGGCCGACCAGCGCAAGGCTCAAGCCGGACAGGTCCTCGACCAGATTCGCGGCATGCGCCAACAGACTGAGCAGACGCAGGACGACGGGGAACGCCAGACCGACGCTTCCACGCAATCAACTGTTGCGGGGGGGGGGGCTGAAGGACAGCTTCGACGCACTGGGAGTAGCGATCAGAGCCGGGGTGACACCGGAATCCGCGGCATCGATGCTTGGACTGAAAGGCATTGAATTCACCGGCATGACGCCGGTCAGCCTCAAACTACCGGAAGGCGGCGGAAATGAGCCTGAACAGTCTGAACCTGCCTCCGGAACAACACAGAAGGCTTGAACTCGACCTCAACGACCTGTACGAGGATTACACGGACACCATGAGCCGCTTGCAGAAGGAGGCAGGCAACAGCGTTTCAGGACTTGTCTGGGACGGTGAAAGCCAGGAACTCATCAAAGCGGAGATCAACCGGTATGCTGACGCGGCCAACAAACTCGCGTCCGACTACTACAGCCATGTGCGCGACCTATGGGCGCAATACGGCGGAATCGATATGCCGGAATACGATCCGCCGACCATCACCGCCGACCGTGCGGTCTGGCAGATGGAAGGCGGTTTCAACAACACCGACTTCATGGGATTGCATTACAAGGACGTCATTCCAGATGAGAACGGCGTCGTGCACAATAACGCCGGAAGAACCATCGACGACCTGTGGCCAACGTTCGCCGACGAGGAGCAGGCGCTGGAATACGTGCAGAATCTGATTCAGACGGTCGGACGGCTGACCATGCAGAGGGCCGTGGCCAACGACCCCACCAAGCCTCGCTGGGCTCGCGTCCCACGAGGGGCTAAGACATGCGCGTTCTGCCTTATGCTCGCCTCGCGTGGATTCGCCTACCTGAGCGGGGACACCGCCGGACGGCAGATGCAATACCATGCGGACTGCGATTGCGACATCGTGCCAAGCTGGGGCAGCAGCAAACTCAAAGGATACGATCCGGACAAGTATCGTGAAATGTACCAGGCAGCCAAGGCCGCGGCCGGCGATGACGGCGACTGGCGTGACACGCTAGCCCAATTGAGACGCATCTATCACGATGAGGTCAATGATGGCGTGACTGCCCAACCGACGATTCGATGGAGCGGCAAATCGATTCCGATCAGTGCTTCCGAACTATCGAGATTGTCGGATTACAGCGTCAGGATGCCTGGAGATAGATTCTCCAACGACGAGAAGATCGCGGCTTTGATGGATTGGACCGGAGACAGCTATAAAAGTATCAACGGCTACCTGTTCAGCGGACGAAACCCGTCAAAAGCCGTCATCCATCAGGTCGAATGCATCGACGAAGCGATATCCGACCATATCACCCGAGAACGTTTCACGGTCGACAGGCAGATGCGGTTGTCGACGTTCCACGTCAACGACATGGAGTCGCTTTTCGATTTGAATACCGGTCGCACCTTCGAACACATCGGCTACATGGCCACCAGCATCAAGGAGGGAGGCATTGACGTTGATGGGGAAGACCGCATCGCCACAAGAATCCTGGTACCGCCGGGAAGCGCCGGCGTGTATGTGGAGCCGATCACTCAGCATCCGGGAGAATACGAAATTCTTCTGCCGAGAGGAAGGACTCTTCGTTTCGAAGGGCTTGGAGCATCCGACGGCAGGCCGATTGTTTATCTGAGACTGCTATGATTGAGCCTATGGATCGTTCCGACCGTTTCACGTTTATGCCCGGTGATTTGAAGGAAGTCACCGATGAGCGCCATCTTGCGGAAATCAAACGCAAGTATGGCGACATCTCCATGCCGCAGGACGAATATGAATGGGTCAGGAACGAAGGAAAGAAGCGCTGGTCCGTCGGCGACTATGTGTCGACCGACGAACTCAGGTCCGAATACGCGCGAAGAAAAGCGCTTGGAAATCTCTGAATCCCAGAAAGCCATCACGTCGAAAACGTGGTGGCTTTTCTTTTACCTTTCACACCCCAGCGATGGGGCGGGGCGCAGCCATGCGCGAAACCAACAAGAATGGCCGCCCACTCGCCGGCGTCAGGCGTGGAAAACCAAACAAAAGGAGCTACCAATCATGGCAGAAGACAATCAGACCGACGCTGACGGCCAGCAGGAGCCGGGACAGCACGCTCCGACCACGAAGGACGTGAACGACGCGAAGCCGAAGACCTTCACGCAGGAGGAAGTCGACCGCATCATCAACGAACGCCTCGGCAGGGAACGCGGCAGGAAAAGCGACTATGAGGAACTCAAGGAGAAGGCCGGTCACACCGCCGACCTCGAATCGAAGCTCTCCAAAGCGCTCGAAGAGAACGAGAAGCTTAAAAACGAAGCCAAACAGGCCGAACATGAGAAAGAGCTCTCCGCAATCCGTGCCGAGGTCGCGGCCAAACACGGCATCAGCGATCCAAGCGTCCTCGTCGGCGACGATGAGAAGCAGATCGGCGACTACGCCGAAAGACTCATGAAGGTGTTCGCCGGCATGAGATCCCGCGGAATCGTCGCGGAGCAGAGCGCCCGCACCGGACAGGCCAAGCCGAAACATTCCGGCCGCGAGGACTTCGCCAACGCCATGAAGAACACGCTCCTGTAACCCAACCATCAGCCACTTAATGAAAGGATGAGTCATGGCAGATCCGTCAATGACCCGAAAAAGCAATGGCCTCGACCTCACTCCAGAAACCCAGGCGGAGATCTGGCAGACCGCGAAATACCAGAGCGCGTTCATGCAGCTCGTACCCGAGATGAAGCTTCCAGGCAACGGCGCACGCGTGCCGATCATCACCGGCGACCCCGAGGCCGCGTGGGTCGATGAAGGAGCGGAGAAACCCAAGAGCGGCGTCGGCTTTGGCAAGAAGGACATGCTGCCGTACACCATCGCGGTCATCATGCCGTTCTCCAACCAGTTCAAGCGCGACTTCGGCGCCCTCTACGACCAAGTGGTCGCCAAGGGGCCGGGCGCTATCGCGCGCACCTTCGACAAGACCATCATGGGATTGGTTGACGCTCCGGGCTCGGACTTCGACACATTGAAGACCGCAAAGAAGATCAGCCTCGGTCAAGACGTGTGGAAGAACCTGAACGCGGCCGACGACTCCGTATCCGCGGCGGATGGCACCCTCGACGGATGGGCAATGTCCACCCAGGGCCGAAGCCTCCTGCGACAGGCCACCGACAACAACGGACGACCACTGTTCCTCGACGGCACCGGCTCGTCCGACGTGTCCACCATCCTCGGCAATCCTGTGCAGATCTCCAAGGGCGTGCACGTCCCCGCGGTCACCGGAGAAACCCCCGCCAAGGAGATCATCGGCGTCGGCGGCGAATTCGCATCCGCCGCATGGGGCAGCGTCGAGGGCCTGCAGACCAGCATCTCCGACCAGGCCACCGTCACCATCGACGGCAAGCAGATCAACCTGTGGGAACACAACATGTTCGCAGTGCGAATCGAAATCGAGGTCGGCTTCCGCATCCGCGACATCAACCGCTTCGTCCTGCTCACCGCCTGACGGAGACCGACATGACCGTCGAACCCGACGTGTTCGCCACCTCCGACGACCTCGAACGGAGATGGCACAAGCTCACCGACGAGGAACGCGAGAAGGCCGACACGCATCTCATGGACGTGACCGACTACATCAAGGAACGTTCCCCGAACTGGCAACGTCTCCAAAAAGAACGGCCACGCCTGCTGACGAAGATCACCTGCGACATCGTCCGCAGGATCATGCAGGCCGACCCGCTCGACATCCCCGGCGGCGTCACCCAGATGAACCAGACCACCGGCAGCTTCAGCGAACAATACAGTTTCGGAGCACCAACCGGCGACCTGTGGCTGCGCGGCGACGAGAAACGCATCCTCGGCATCAACGCCCAACGCGCGTTCAGCGTCGACATGGCCACAGGTGAGGTGTCCTAATGGAAACCATCGAAGTATGGCGCGGCCAACCCACGACCGACACGGACGGCAATCCAATCCAAGGCAAGCCCGTCCGTGTCGGCGCATTTCAGGCGGTGGTAGCCCCGTCCTCCACCACCGACCAGGTCGAGGAGAACGCCAATCCACGGACCATCGAATACACGATCCACATCCGCGGCAGCCAACCGACAGGCATCCAGCCAGCCGACCTGATCAAAGTCAGAGGCATCCTCCTGCCCGTCAAAGGAAAACCGCAAGTATGGAACAACCTCCACGGACGCCACATCGGCGACGTCATCGCCGTCGGAGAACGAAAAGGATAAACATGGCCAAACGATGCAGATTCGTGTTCAACCGCAAGGCGTTCAGCCAACAGGTATTGAAGAACGAGACCCTGCGGGACCGCATGCGCGACGCCGCCAACGAGGCCGTCACCGACAGCCGCTGCATGGTGCGCGACCATAACGGCGCGAACCGCAACGGCGTGGCCATCCTCTGCCCCGCACCCGTGGAGAAGGCGCACGGCACGTTGGAGGACACGCTCGGGAGGATGCACATATGAGCATCCCCGTCACCCCACGGCGCACGGAGCCGCTGCTCCTGCCCAGGCTGCGGGAGCTGTTCCCGGACGTGACGTTCGACACCATCGAACGATCCGACCTCGAACCGCCCTATACGGAAGCCACATTGGCCGACTCCATGCAAGGCATGAGCACTCCCATCTCCCAATACGTGCGACTGCGGCTGGGCGTGCGCTGCATGAAAGAGGACCATACGGGCGACTGGGACAAGGCCGCCCGCCTGTGGGCCGCAATCGCGAGGGAGATCATCAGGCTCGGAACCGTCGCGCCGCTCATCAGCGCGTCACTGGAATCCGGACCGGTACGCATGACCGACGAGGACAAGAGACTGGTGTGCGCGTACGGCGTGCTCCTGCTCGAGGTCTCCGTCAACTGAAACACAACAAGACGTGCCGCCACACGGGCAAGAACGAAAGGTATGGGCGAATGTCCGACAACAACGAAGAAACCACCGCCGTCGAACAGACGGCATCCGAAACCAGCCTGCAGGACGGATCGACCGACTATGGGTACGTGTCCAACGGCAATACCGCCGGCAACGTGCGCCTGATCAAGAACTACGCGCTGTTCCTGTTCCCCAAGGGCGACAGCACGTTCGTAGCCCCGACCGGAGTGAACTGGACGCCGCCGTCCAACAAGAAGCCGATCGGCTATTCCACCGAGGACGGCGCCGTCCTGCATCCGGAGCCGGGCGACAGCACCGACTACAAGGCGCACAACGGCGACATCGTCCTGTCCGACACGGACCCGGGCTACTGGACGCTCCAGCTCGCCGCGATGGAGGGACGCAAGGACGTGGTGTCCGCCTACTTCGACGTGGACGTGGAATCCGACGGCGGCATCAGCATCAAGGGAGCCGGCCTGAAGAAGGAATGGATCCTCGTATTGGTCGCGCTCGACCAGCAGGACCGTCCCTTCCTCCTGTACGGCACCAACGCGAAGGTGTCCGACCGTGACGACGTGAGCCTGAAATCCAGCGAGATCATGAACTTCAGCATGACGTTCAAGATGCTCAAGGGCACTAACGGCGAACAGTTCCACGCGTGGGGCCTCGTCACCGAAGACGCCAAGTGACCCATTGATTCTTCCCGTGCGGCCGATGGCGGTCGACCGCACGGGACCATTACCCATAACCGCCGATAACCATGAAACGGAGACGAAATGAGCGACAACACCTACCATGTCGTGGACGTGGACCTGACCGACGCGGAGGAGCTCAAGCCCGACGTGCACCTCGAGGTCGCCGGAGCGAAACTCGACCTGCCGAACCTCAACAACGCGGAACTGCCCATCGAACTCGTGCAGGCCATCCTCCTGGTCAAGAGCAGGCCGACGCTCTCCGACGAGGAGACCAGCGCGTGCATGGCCGCCTTCCTCGCATACTTCGAGAACGCGCAGCCGAACTTCTGGACCGCGCTGCGTAAGACCAAACGCCCGATGGCCTACCTCACCGCCACGGTGAAGGCGTGGGCCGACGAATCCGGACTGGACCCAAAAGCGTTTACCTCGCCCACCTCTGGAACAACCACCGCGCGGCGTTAGCCTACGACTGGATCCAAGCGTACGGGCAGGTCTACAGGCCCGTACGCTTCCAGGAATGGATCGCGGGAGCCCGCCCGCGAACCGACTGGGGACTCGCATGGGCATTGACCCGCGAGATCCTCAAAGACCACACGAGCCACTCGTGGATGGCGTTGCAGAACGCCGTCTACGTGCCAGACGGAGCCGAACAGGCCGCATGGCTGACCGCTCCCGAGCAAAAGAAACGCCCATGGTTCAACCACGGGCACGATCCCCTCCGCCAGCCGACACCGACGCACAGCCTCACCCGTCGGCAGCGCGAGGACAGGGAACGGCTCAAAGCCTACTTCCACATCAACGACGACCTCTGATCCCGACCGCCATCGGAATCCCGACACACAGCAAGGAACACGATGGCAGCACAGGACATCGGCGTCGTATACGTCCACGTCGAACCATCCGGCAAAGGATTCGGCAAAAGCATCGAAGGCGACATCGGCGACGCCGTCAGCAAAGCCTCCAGGAAAGGCTCCAACACTCTCATCTCGAAAATCGGCGGCGCGTTCGGCAAGATCGGCAAGGTCGGCACAGGCGCGATCGCCACCATCGCAGGCGGCATCACCGCCCTCGCGGCCAAGGGCGGCTTCACGCGCGCCCTCAACATCGAGAACGCGCAGGCCAAGCTCAAGGGCCTCGGCCACGACAGCGCAAGCGTCACCGAAATCATGAACGACGCGCTCGCATCCGTCAAGGGCACCGCGTTCGGACTGGGCGACGCCGCGACCGTCGCGGCCAGCCTCTCGGCCTCCGGCGTCAAGGAGGGCGGCGAGCTCACACAGGTCCTCAAGACCGTCGCCGACACCGCGCAGATCAGCGGCAGAAGCCTCACCGACATCGGCACGATCTTCGGATCGGTCGCCGCGCGAGGCAAGCTCCAGGGCGACGACATGCTCCAGCTCATGTCGAGCGGCATTCCGGTCCTCCAGATGCTCGGCAAGCACCTGAACAAGACCAGCGCCGAAGTGTCCGACATGGTCTCGGACGGCAAGATCGACTTCCAGACCTTCGCCGACGCCATGAAGGAAGGATTGGGCGGTGCCGCCCAGAGCGCCGGCACCACGTTCGCCGGCGCCCTGGCCAACGTGAAGGCCGCGTTGAGCCGACTCGGCGAGACCGCAGCCACGCCCGTCCTCAACGGACTGCGCGGACTGTTCAACCAGGCCATTCCGCTCATCGACACGTTCACCGCCGCCGTGAAACCGACGCTGGAGAAGGTCGGCGCGGGATTGCAGAAGGGATTGGAACAGGCCATCCCCACGGTCACCGCCTTCTTCGACAAGCTCGGTAAAAGCCAGACCGTCCAGCAGTTCGCCTCCTATCTCGCTTCCCTCAAGGACGATCTGAAGGAACTCGGCTCATCCCTGTCGGGAGCTGCCGGAGCCGTCTGGAACGTCATCTCCGGACCGCTCTCCGAACTCTACAATCAGGCGAAAGGACAATTGCCCGCAATCGCTGACGGATTCAAAACACTCCTGCATGCCGTGTCAGGTCTTCTCGACTACGTGTCGGCCCACGCGGACAGCATCATCCCGCTGGCCAAGGGAATCACCGCGTTCGTCCTCGCCAGCAAAGGCATCGGCGCGGCATCAGCCGGCTTCAAAGCATTGCCAGCCGCATTGGACGGCATCAGCAGAAGCGCCACTGGAATCACCACAGCGGCAAAAGGCATCTCAGGATTCGTCAACCTTGCCACCGACCTCGGCGGCATCGGCCCGGCATTGAAAGCCACCGCAGGCAACTTCGGCATCGTGCAGACAGCCGTCGGAACGTTCAAAACAGTCGCCACCGCGGCGCGAACCACATGGGGACTGTTCACAGGACTCCTCGCCGCGAACCCATTCGTCCTCGTCATCGCAGGCATCACCGCGGTCGTGGCCGCACTGACATGGTTCTTCACCCAAACCGAAACGGGCAAACGACTCTGGAACAGCTTCGCCACATGGTTCATGGGAATCTGGAACCAGATCAGCACCGCATGCCAGCCAATCCTGCAAGCCATCGCCATATTCATCACCCAGACCATGAGCCAAATCCAGCAAATCTGGCAAACCGGATGGACACTCATCACCACCGTCCTCCAAAACGTCTGGAACACGATCGGCCCCATCATCATGACCGCGCTCACCGCGATCATCACCGGCATCCAAACATTCACCGCCACCATCACACCACTCCTGCAAGCAGGAATACAGAACATCCAAACCATCTTCCAAACCGCCGTCACAATCATCAGCACGGTCTGGAACGGACTCTGGAACACCATATCCACCGTCGTACAAGGCGCATGGACCATCATCGCCACAGTCATCAGCACCGCACTCGCCGTCATCCAAGGCATCATCCAACTGGCGCTCGCGGTCGTCAACGGGAACTGGAGCGCCGCGTGGTCGGCCATCCAGGGCATCGTGTCGGCAGTGTGGGGCGGCATCCAAGGCGTCGTCTCCGCCGGCATCGGCATGGTCAGCGGAGTGGTATCCGCCGCATGCTCGACAATCCGGAGCGTGTGGGCCGCGTTGTGGAATGGCGTCGGAAGCATTGTGTCGAGCGTCTGGGGCGGCATCGTCGGCACCGTAAGCAACATGGTTGGCCGTGTCGGGAGCGTCGTGAGCGGGATCGGCGGAACCGTCCGGAGCGCGGTGTCCGGCGCGGGAAGCTGGCTCGTCAGCGCGGGACGCAACATCATCCAGGGATTGATCAACGGCATCACAGGAATGGTCGGCTCGTTGTATTCCAGCATCACCAACGCGTTGTCGGGCTTGGTGGACAAGGCCAAGAACGCTTTGGGCATCCACTCGCCGTCGCGTGTGTTCCGCGACGAGGTCGGCGTGATGGTCGGACGTGGCATGGCATTGGGCATCGACGATTCCGCGCATGTGGTCAGCCGTTCCATGGATTCGCTCGTCTCCACGATGAGCCTCTCCGACGCGGACTGGTCGAAGACCGGCAGGCTGAACGTCACGGCCGGCACCGGCGCCAATGCCGGCGACGGCGATCTGCGGGAACTCATCGCGGCCGTCGAATCGCTGCACGACGACCTCGGATCGATCATCGCCCGATACACGCCGACGATAGGGGACCGCGACTTCGCAAGGAAGGTGAGAAGTGCAATCGCTTGAATACGCGTGCGCCGCCACAGGTGAGCGAATCGGCTTCGAAGGGCCTCTGTACGGCGAAACGCTCACGGGACTGCGAGCCCGCGTCTGGGACTACAGCCTCGCCTCACGTGGCATGACGGGCATCACCCGCAAGGCACGCGAGGCGACAGTCACCGTGAAGATCCACGATTCTCCGGCCACGCTCGACCTGCTGCGCCGCCTCGCCGACGCCGACATGGCCGCCGGCACGCCAGGCACCCTCGTGGCCGACGGCGAATGGGAGACCAGGGCGTGGATCGCGAAGAGCGAGCCGCAGTCCATCACGCCCACGATGGTCGAGACGCAGCTGACCATCGTGCTTGCAGACGGCGTGTGGCGGCGCGGGACCACCGAACACCACGATCCGCGAGCCGACAAGGCCGGCGGCGACCTCGACTACCCGTACGACTACCCGCACGACTACGCCGGCATGAGCATCCTCGACACCGTGACCAACGCGACCGGCATGCCGCAGCCGGTGAAGCTCACGATCTTCGGCCCGTGCGTCAACCCGTACATCATCATCGGCACGAACCGGTACGAGGTCGACGCGACCATACCGGCTGGCAGCAGACTTGAAATCGACGCGGCCTCCGATAGCAGAACCGTCACGATGATCTCGGACACCGGCCTGCGCACCAACCTCTTCGGCAAAGCCGTGCGAGGCACCGGACGCGGATCCGGAACCTACATCTTTGAACCGCTGCCGCCCGGCATGAGCACGATCAGCTGGGCTGGCGGATTCAAATTCGACCTGACCGCCATCGAAGAGAGGAGCGAACCGCCATGGACCTGATCGTCACCGACACGAACGGCACGCCGTCCGGCTCGTACGCCTCATGGACGCTCGACCTGGCATACGGGTCGGGGGAGAACGACTTCGACCTCCAATGCCCGGCATGCCTGAAACCAGGCTGCCGATGGTGGGTCGACGGCACCGGCTGGGGCGGCATCGTCGACGACGTGAAGACCAGCGTCACCGGCGGCGAGGGCGAGCTCACCTACCACGGTCGCGACTGGCACGGCCTGCTCGCCTCGAAGATCCTCGAACCCGACAAGGGCAAGGACTACCTGACCATGAGCGGCACGATCGGCACGCTCCTGCGCACCGTCATCTCCCGTATCGGACTGCAGGACATCCTCACCGTCACGGAAGGCACATCCAAAACCGCAAACTGGCAGTTCGACCGGTACTGCGACGCGTGGAGCGGCCTGTCCAAGATGCTGCGCGCATCAGGACTGCGGCTGCGCATCACCGCAGCGCAGAACGGCGTGACAGTCGACGCGCCGCCGATCACGGCCGCCGGCGACCTCATCGACTCCGACCTCATCGACTTCGACGCGACCCTCGCCTCGCATCCGGTCAACCACCTGATCTGCCTCGGCAAGGGCGACCTCAAGGACAGGATCGTCGTCCACTGGTACGCCGACCAGAAAGGCACGCTCAGCCACACGCAGACCATCAAAGGCGCGGACGAGCGCACAAGCGTCTACGAGCTCAGCAACGCCGACGCCGCCGAACTCGAGACCAAAGGCAAGACAAAGCTCCAGGAGCTGCGAGATACAGGCAGCATCGACGTGGATGTGGAATCCGACGGCATCGACCTCGACGTGGGCGACACCGTGACCGGCCGCGACAACACCACCGGCATCAAGGTCACCGCCGAAATCACCAAAAAAATCATCAAAATCGAAGACGGCATCCCGACCGTAACCTACGATGCGACCACCGCATCCACGGAATCGACCGGCGAGACCGGCGGCGGTGGATCAAGCTCCGGAGACGGCCACGCCTACTACGCCGGCAGCGGCCTCACCCTCTCCAACTGGACGTTCAGCGCCGATGTGACCGCCGCCGACCTCGAAACGGTCCGCAAAACCGCCACCGAAGCCAACAAGGCCGCAAGCGACGCCGCGGCCGAAATCGGAGGCGCCAGAGACCTCGCCAAACAGGCCGGCGTAAAAGCCGACACGGCCACCACCACGGCGCAGAACGCGTTGGCCGCGGCGCAGGCGCGAATCTTGGACATCACTGCATCGGCTCCCGTCACAGTGACCCGCACCGACGAGACGGCTGCCATCACCGTCGCACAGGCCACATCATCGGCGGACGGGCTCATGGCCGCCGCAGACAAGAAGAAGCTCGACGGCATCCAGTCCGGCGCGAACAAGTACACGCTGCCAGTGGCATCCACCGCCACCCTCGGCGGCGTCAAACCCGATGGCAAGACCATCACCATCGGCCAGGACGGCACCATCACCGCACAATCCAGCGCGACAGCGGCATCCTTCCTCGCCGCACACCCAATCGGCTCGCTCTACTGGTGCGTCGCCGGAGACCCCAACGACCATGGCGGCACATGGAAGGAAATCCACACCATCATCGGCGGACACGTCTGGCAAAGACTCGCCTGAAAGGAACATCATGGCAAAAACCACGAACATCACCAAATACACATGCGACCGCTGCCACGACAGCGCATACCTCACCGACGGAGATCCGCGCACGTCGAGCGACTGGCACCAGATCAAACACACCACCGCGGACGGAGTGACGCAGGAGGCGCTGGCATGCACCTCATGCCAGCAGGAATTCAAGAAACTCGCCGCCACGCAGGACGCGGCCTACACGGCATGGCTTACCGAGGGAAAGGACTGACATGACCACCACGCTCATCACAGGCAAGGGCGGCACACCGCACATCACCAGCGGCGACATGGGCGCCATGCAAGCCGGAATCATCGGCAACGGAAGCTACCTGCTGCAGGGCAGCGACGGCACTTTCCCTACGGTGACCATGCAGGATGCGAATCACGCGCTGATCCCCGTCCTCAACCTCGTGGTCGAAGGACGATACGCGCGCGTCACCGAGGCCGAGACCGCGACCATCGAAAGCGGCGTGAGCGGCCGGAACCGCAACGACCTCGTCTGCCTCAAATACACACGGAACGGTCAGAACATCGAGACCGCTGCCATCGCCGTACTCAAAGGCACGCCAAACACCGGAACGGCCGCCGATCCGACCGTCCCGTCGGGCAGCATCCACTCGGCCTCCGGCACGGTGTGGATCCCGATCGCCCGCATCCCGATCAGCGGGATCACGCCCGGCACGCCGGTCATGCTCATCAAACAGCTGCCTCCCATGTCGAAGCTGTGGGATTCCGTAACCCTGTATAACGCGAAGGGCTTCGCGGTCGTCCGCACCGGCATGATGATGCTCGTCAAGTATTCCGGCAATATCGGTAGTGGCAGTTGGGATTCAGTGCAATGCGAATACGTGTTGCCCGCCGAACTGCGCCCGCCTATCGAGGTCAATGCGATGGTGTGCGTGTCGAACGGGCAGACGGCGAGAATGCTTGTCGTCAACCCGAACGGAACCATCCGATGCGCGAACATGGGAGCCGCTGGCAGCAATCAGGGTTGCGTCGGCTCGCTCTGCTATCCGATCCCATGAGGATAGTTTTCCGTAACCCAGACTTTGATTAAATCGCAGTATGGCACCGTGACCGGCGTGAAGTCTGGCAAGATCGCGCAGATTAGCATCAACTGGAAAAGCGCGAGCACTGACTCGTGGGGCAGTGGACAGTTCGGTACAATTCCGAAGGGTTGGAGGCCTGCGGTCGTCACGCATGGTACGTGGTCGGGGCGTGATGGTGGCAGCCAGCGTGATTTCATTCTGGAAACGAATGGCAATTTCCGTTATGCCAATTGTGGCGCGGTGCAGAACAGCGGCACGTTCTACGGGACGATGACCTACATTCTCGCCTGAATAGCTTTCCGTAGCCCTCACTGCTACCTTTAAGTTTCAGGACACAGGATCGTTTGTTGGCGCCCTATATGGTGGATCCAACACGATTACCGTCAAGGGCAACATGCTGTATGTCGATTTGAGCTCTTTCAAATCAACCGTCGAAATCTCGAACTACCGTGTCTGGTTATATCAGTCAGGGATACGTCCATCGGCCACAATTGGACTGGGATGTGTTGGATCAAGTCTTGCGGATCCGCGCTACAACAAGCAAGCGAATTGGAATCCGGATGGCAGTATTACGTTACTTGGCGGAATTGGCAGGGAGAACATTCTGATGCAGCGTTTTTCCATGCCGATTCCTAGTGGAGTGACGTTCTCCTAGACAAGTGGCACCGTGATACAGCCTTCGACCCATCCCCCGTTTGCGCTTACTGTCATCTTTCCCGAGGAACGCAAGGCGATGGTGTGCTGCGCCACCTGCACTTCGACGCCATGCAATCCGATGCTCGAATTGGATACTGCGGCGCAATGCACCTCGAAAGCCGCCTCCAAACCGGCTGGGAGTGTGAAAAGCGGGGATGTCTCCCATTCTTTCGCCGCATTCCAGTCGCTACCGACTCGGATTGCGTGGAATGCGACGATCAACAGCTTGCCTACCAGCGCGGTACGGTAATTCACGTTCCAATTCTGGTTCGATCTGGTGAGGGTTACGGAAAACTACTGCTTCGCGTCGAAGACGTGGACAGTCACGGCGATGCGATAGCTCAGCGATGTGCCGCTGGCGTTCCATGCGACAATCTGAAATCCTTTTGCCGAATGACTGTTCGTAATCATCGAGATGTTGTTGAACGACGGCACTTTGTTTTTAGCGTCATTCATCAACTGTAATTCGACGGAGTATGAATCCCAGTTTGCCGCTTCGATCGGCAGCTTGATGTCTATTGACG